>ERZ1034847.30-NODE-30-length-90320-cov-61.320179_pt1 | contig 90320 bp, 83 predicted proteins | sample MGYA00520633_ERZ1034847 | MGnify/ENA primary metagenome ERZ1034847 (study PRJEB33766, sample SAMN09781732) | gut metagenome | biome: gut microbiome | host: Homo sapiens | place: Madagascar | study: EMG produced TPA metagenomics assembly of the PRJNA485056 data set... | reverse complement strand
ATAAAATTTATTTAAAATTAAATTCCCCCCCCCCCCCCGAAAAGTCAAGTATATCAGTGCTTTTTTTATAAACAACCGTTTTTTTGTCATAAATAACAGCCTTTTTGTCATATGTGATGTTTTAATTTTTTCCAATCAAATAGAGGCTAGCATGTAGCCTCTAATAAGGTATTATCTTAAATTATCCTAAATTTTCTTGATAAGCGCCTTTTTCTTAAATATTTGCCCAAACAGACTCAAGAATATTCGTTTGGTCGCGGTCTGGTCCAACTGAGAATGTTGAAATGCGAACACCAACAAGTTCACCAACACGACGAATGTAGTTACGAGCATTTTCTGGAAGCTCGTCAAGGCTACGGCAACCTGTGATGTCTTCGGACCAACCTGGTAATTCTTCATAGATCGGTTTACAACGTTTCAATTGTTCAAGACTTGCTGGGTAATGGTCAATGCGCTCACCGTCAAGGTCGTATGCCACACAGATTTTGACCGTATCAAGACCTGAAAGAACGTCGATTGAGTTAAGTGACAAGTTTGTGATACCAGATACACGGCGGCTATGGCGCATGACAACTGAGTCAAACCAACCAACACGACGTGAACGTCCAGTTGTTGTCCCATATTCGTGACCAACTTCACGGATGCGGTCACCAACTTCGTCTAAAAGTTCAGTTGGGAATGGTCCATCACCAACACGGCTTGTGTAGGCTTTACATACACCGACAACCTTGTTGATTTTACTTGGACCAACACCAGAACCGATTGTTACACCACCAGCGACTGGGTTAGATGATGTTACAAATGGGTATGTTCCTTGGTCAATATCAAGCATGACACCTTGTGCACCTTCGAAAAGAACACGTTTACCAGCGTCAAGAGCATCATTCAAGATAACTGATGTATCTGTAACGTAATCTTTGATTTGTTGACCATATTCATAGTATTCTTCGAAAATGTCTTCAAATTTGATTGGTTCGCATTCGTACATTTTTTCGAAGAGGCGATTTTTTTCTTCCAAATTCACGCGCAAGCATTCTGCAAAGATTTCTTTGTCCAAAAGGTCAGCAATTCGGATACCGACACGTGCTGCTTTATCCATGTAAGCAGGTCCGATTCCTTTATTTGTTGTCCCAATTTTATTATCACCCTTAGAAGACTCTTGCAAACGATCAAGTTTAATGTGATATGGCAAAATAACGTGTGCACGGTCAGAAATACGAAGGCTATCTGTCGTAATTCCCTCATCATGCAAGTATTTCAATTCAGTTACCAATGATTTGGGATTGACAACCACACCATTTCCGATAACAGAGATTTTCTCTGGGAAGAAAATACCTGACGGAATCAAATGCAATTTAAATTTCTTACCGTCAATAACGATAGTGTGACCTGCATTGTCTCCGCCTTGATAACGTGCAATCACTTCAGCATCTTGAGACAAGAAGTCTGTGATTTTACCTTTTCCTTCATCACCCCATTGGGTACCAACAACTACTACTGATGTCATATTCTGTTCGATATGGATACTAACATTTATACAGCGAGCAAATAAAAACGATACTAGCTAAAACAACGCGTCACGTATCTATCTCCAAGCTATAAAATTGTATCTTCATCCTTTCTTGTACAACATGGCAGGAATCTCACCTGCGAGTTTGTCTTACAATTTATTATATGAAATTTCTGACTTTTTTTCAATATTTGATGACAAAATATTATTTTTCCCGAACGTTTTTTTGATTTTTTGACAAAAACAGCTTTAAACAAATACTTTTTCGACCTTCCGTTAAAAATTCATCCAGCAATCCTTTTCCACAAATGCAACAGTTACTTTATTTCCTGAAAAAATGCCTGAAAAATCTGGCAAAACGTGTCAAAAATCTTGCTTTTTTAGCAACTTTTCCCTAGAATAGTTTTACATTTATGAAAAACGACCGACTATTTTTTATTTTGACAAGATATTTATCACTAAAGAACTGTTAGATTAATGAGGAGATTGCCATGAAATTGAATGGATTATTACAAAAATCACCCGCGAATCTCCCTATCCTTCAAGCAACTTTTGGCTTAGAAAGAGAGAGCCTTCGCATTAGTAAAATAAATCACAGAGTTGCCCAAACTAAGCACCCTAAATGTTTGGGAAGTCGCTCATTTCACCCTTACATTCAGACGGATTACAGCGAGCCACAGGTGGAGTTAATCACTCCGATTGCCAACTCTACCAATGAAGCCCTACGTTTTCTTGGGGCTATCACAGATGTCATTGGGCGCTCAATCAACAAAGATGAGTACTTTTGGCCTTTGTCAATGCCACCGAAACTATCGGCAGATGAGATTGCTATTGCCAGTCTAGAAGATGACTGGGAACGCCAATACCGCGACCATTTAGCAAAAGTGTATGGCAAGATGCTTCAATCCATGTCTGGAATCCATTACAACATGGAGCTTGGGGCTGACCTTGTGACTGCTCTTTTTGAAGAAAGTGACTATACCTCTCTAATCGCCTTTAAAAACGACCTCTACCTCAAATTAGCTCAAAACTTCCTACGTTTTCGTTGGTTATTGACTTATTTGTATGGGGCTTCGCCAATAGCAGAGCAGGGATTTCTTGACAAACCACTTGATAAGCCTGTTCGCTCACTCCGCAATAGTCACCTTGGCTATGTTAATCATGACGACATTCAAGTAACCTACCAAAGCCTTGAACGTTATATTTCTGACATTGAACATTATGTCAATTCTGGTCAACTCATTGCTGAAAAAGAATTTTACTCAGCTGTCCGACTTCGTGGCAGCAAACACAATCGCGATTATTTAAAAAAAGGCATTACTTACCTTGAGTTCCGTTGTTTTGATATCAATCCTTTTGACAATTGTGGCATCACCCAAGAGACACTTGATACGGTGCACCTTTTCTCCTTGGCACTCCTTTGGTTAGATGATAGCTCTGCTATTGACCAAGATATTGCTGACGCAAAAGCGCTTAATGACCGCATCGCTCTTAGCCACCCACTTGAGAACTTGCCACAAGAAGCACCTACTGACCTTATCCTTTCTGCCATGCAAGCGGTCGTTGAACACTTTGATTTACCAGAGCGTTATCACACCCTACTCAAAAATGTCAAAGTACAGATTGAATGCCCTGAATTGACCATTGGTGGACGTTTAGTGACAGAAATTGACCACCTCTCTTTGGAAACATTTGGGCAAGAAAAAGGGCAAGCCTATCACGACTATGCTTGGCATGCTCATTATGCCCTCAAAGGCTATGAGAATATGGAACTTTCCACTCAATTATTACTTTTTGATGCCATTCAAAAGGGAGTAAACATTAGTATTCTTGATGAAAATGACCAGTTTCTCAAACTTTGGCATGGTGACCATGTTGAATACGTCAAAAATGCCAATATGACTGCCAAAGATAATTACATTACACCACTTGTCATGGAAAATAAGGTAGTCACGAAGAAATTGCTAGCACAAGCAGGTTTCCCAGTCCCAGCTGGACAAGAATTCGACGACAAAGATACCGCGCTCCGCTATTTTTCACAAGTCAAAGACAAGGCTATCGTTGTCAAACCAAAATCGACTAACTACGGACTAGGTATCTCAATTTTCAAAGAACCTGCTGACCTTGATTCTTACCAAAGTGCTCTAGACATTGCCTTTGCTGAAGATGACACGATTTTAGTTGAAGAGTTTATCTCTGGAACTGAATATCGCTTCTTCGTTCTTGATGGTAAATGCGAAGCGGTGCTTCTGCGAATTGCTGCTAACGTGGTTGGTGATGGTACACACACGATTGCGGAATTGGTTGACCTTAAAAATCAAAATCCACTCCGTGGCTACAATCACCGTTCACCACTTGAAATCATTGAACTAGGCGACATTGAACGCCTCATGTTAGAGCAACAAGGATACACACCAGATGACATTCTCCCTGAAGGTGTCAAGGTTGATTTACGCCGTAACTCTAACATTTCAACTGGCGGTGATTCAATTGACGTTACCGAAACCATGAACAAATCTTATCAACAACTAGCAGCTCAAATGGCTAGCGCTATCGGTGCTTGGGTTTGTGGGGTAGATTTGATTATTCCTGACGAAAATCTCAATGCTAGTAAAGAAGAGCCAAACTGCTCGTGTATCGAGCTGAATTTCAATCCAGCAATGTACATGCACACTTATTGCCACGCAGGAAAAGGGCAAGCATTGACACCAAAAATCCTAGCAAAACTCTTCCCAGAAATCTAAAAAATTCTGTCACACCTGTAAACAAAAAATCTGTCTCAAAGTACAGTCATTACTTGTCATCAAGCATCATTTTGCGATAGAATAAATACAAAATTAGATAGAAATGGACTGACTAACATTATGCCACGTTATGGTAGACCTCCAAGAGGCGGAAACGGTATTTTCACCGCTATTATCGGAGTTATTATTCTTATTGCTTTGCTTGAGAGCCTTTTAGAAATCATTTTACCTATTGTTCTTATTGCAGGGGTTGGGTATGGTGTTTATTATTTGACAACTAAGCAGACACGACTTGAAAAAGTCAATACCGATCAACGTTTACAAGATTTAAAAGATAGTATTAGACTAGCTGACCGCCAAGTTAAACTTTTGGATAATTACCTTGATGAAAAAGATTACACGCAATATGTTGTCGTTGCGCGCCAGCTATTGCCCAAAATCCGCAACATCTAAACTAAACTCACAGACTTAAAATCTAAAATGGACCTCAAAATCTCTAAACGTATCCTTCAGAAAGCAGAGAGTGTTGCGGAAGATATCTTGTTGCAACTAGAAAAATTGGACGTTTCACCAACAACACCGAAAGCTTCAGGTGAAGAAAAAGAATTGCTTCAATACGCTCCCAAGTTGACCAAGTTTTACAACAACATTCAAAAAGACCACTTAACCATTCTGGAAAAGATTGAAAATGCGGATAACAATGAAGAATTAACCGCTCTTCACGAAGCAGACATGGAACGTTTTCGAGATATTTTAGAGGGTTATCTCAAAATCAAAAAATCTCCAAAAGATTATTACAATGCCGAGGAACGTTTGGCACAGGCCAAAACAGCTATGGAAAAATTTGATTTGGCATTAGACGAAACCTTGAGAAAACTGAACGAAAGTGATTTAAAAGACTTTGATATTAGCATTCGTATGATGGCTGACGATGACACAAACTTATAATGTTGCCTTGCACACAAAGGAGAATTCTAATGGCTGATACTTTCAACTTTGATATTGATAAAATTGCTGAAAATGCGATTACAAAAACAGATAAAACAACTGAAATTATTGTTTCAAGCGACACCAGCTCAACAGGACAAGTCTCATTACTACGACAAATTGTCACCTGAACAACAATCAGCAATTACAGCTAAAGCACCTGCTTTGGTCGATAATTTCGTTGCTGACCAAAATGCTCTTCTTGATTTTGGAAATTCAGCTGTTGAGGAAGTCAACACGACTGTCAATCGCATTTTGTCAGAGCAAAAGAAACTTGAAATTCCTCAAGTAGATGAATTGCTCAAAAACACCAACCGTGAACTAAACGGCTTTATCGCCAAATACAAAGACGCTAAAACTGCTGAGCTTGAAAAGAAAGACGTCACACCAGAAAACGACTAAGAGAATCGCCTAGTGTAATGCGAGCAACTCGCTATCAACTAACTACAACATCATAAAAATTACCAACTGCCTTGCTCCTCACTTTCAGGAATAGGGCAGTTTTACTTTTCCAAACAAACTACTAGACTTAAAGCCCTGATTTTCTCTCAGATGATTACGCTTTTACCAACCACAATACTAGCCCATCAAATTTGCTTTGTGTTATAATGTTCTTATGGATAAACTTATAAAATCAATTTCAAAATCTGGTTCTTTCCGTGCTTATGTGCTTGATAGCACTGAGACGGTTAGAACTGCACAAGAAAAACATCAAACACTTTCTAGCTCTACTGTTGCCCTAGGTAGAACACTTATTGCCAATCAAATCCTAGCTGCCAATCAGAAAGGGGACAGCAAAGTAACCGTCAAAGTTATTGGTGATAGCTCACTTGGTCACATTATCTCTGTGGCTGATACTAAAGGATATGTCAAGGGCTACATTCAAAATACCGGCGTTGATGTTAAGAAAACCGCTACTGGCGAAGTCATGGTTGGACCGTTCATGGGTGCTGGTCAATTCGTTGTCATCACAGACTACGGTACAGGTAACCCTTATACTTCTTCAACACCACTTGTCTCAGGTGAAATCGGTGAAGATTTGGCTTTTTATTTGACTGAATCTGAACAAACACCTTCTGCCGTTGGGCTTAACGTTCTTCTCGACGACAATGACAAGGTCGAAGTCGCTGGTGGCTTTATGTTGCAAGTCCTTCCAGGTGCTTCTGAAGAAGAAACCAACCGCTATGAAAAACGTATCCAAGAAATGCCTGCTATTTCAAAACTTTTGGAATCTGACGACCACGTTGAAGCTCTTTTAAAAGCAATCTATGGCGAGGATGGGTACAAAGTCCTTGCTGAAGAAGAAATCGGCTTTAACTGTGACTGTTCACGTGAACGTTTTGAAGCTGCTCTTGTCACTCTTGGCAAAGAAGAACTCAAAGCCATGAAAGACGAGGACCACGGTGCCGAAATCACTTGCCAATTCTGCGGTAAAACTTACAACTTCACCGAAAATGACTTGGAGGGATTAATCAATGACTAAACTCAGCTCATCATTTATGATTGGTGATGTTGAAATTCCTCACCGTACGGTACTAGCACCTATGGCAGGAGTGACAAATTCTGCCTTTCGTACGATTGCAAAAGAATTTGGAGCTGGCTTAGTTGTCATGGAGATGATTTCTGAAAAAGGTCTCCTCTACAATAACGAAAAAACTCTTCACATGCTTCACATTGATGAAAATGAGCATCCAATGTCAATCCAATTATTTGGTGGTGACGCAGACGGACTTAAACGTGCAGCTGAATTCATCCAAGAAAATACTAAAGCTGACATCGTTGATATCAATATGGGCTGCCCTGTGAATAAGGTTGTCAAAAATGAAGCAGGCGCAAAATGGCTCAAAGACCCTGATAAGATTTATCACATTATCAATGAAGTCACTTCTGTTATCGATATTCCATTGACTGTCAAAATGCGGACTGGTTGGTCAGATAGTGAGCTCGCTGTTGAAAATGCACTTGCTGCCGAATCAGCTGGAGTTTCTGCCCTTGCTATGCATGGACGTACACGTGAGCAAATGTACACTGGAACATGTGACCACGAGACACTTGCTCGTGTTTCAAAAGCCATTACCAAAATTCCATTTATTGGAAACGGTGATGTCCGTAACGTTCACGACGCTAAATACATGATTGAAGAAATCGGTGTTGATGCTGTTATGGTTGGACGCGCAGCCATGAACAATCCATACATCTTCACCCAAATCAATCATTACTTTGAAACAGGCAAAGAACTGCCAGACCTTCCATTTGTCAAAAAATTGAACATCGCAGAAGATCACCTCAAACGTCTCATCGACCTCAAAGGTGAAAAAATCGCTGTCCGTGAATTCCGTGGTTTAGCCCCACACTACCTCCGTGGTACCGCTGGCGCTGCTAAAATCCGTGGAGCTGTCTCACGCGCAGAAACCATCGACGAAGTCAAAGAAATCTTTAACAGCTTACGATGATTGGGAAATGTCACCGATAACAAACCCAAAAACAGCTGCTAAGTTTAACTTAGCAGCTGTTTTTATTTTATTATTAAGCAATATTAAATTTGAGTTGCCCTTTAGAAACGCCGATTTTAAGGGTATTTCCACTTGCCAATTCGTCTGATAGAATAAGCTCTGATAATTCATCTTCAACTTTATCTTGCAGAGTACGGCGGAGCGGACGAGCTCCCATTTCTGGGTCGTATCCAATTTCGGCTAAATATTTCAATGCTGATGGTTGGAATTTTAGCATAATATCTTTTTCAGCTAGTGTCGCAATCAATGGTTTAACCATGATTTTCACGACATCACGCATATTTTCTTGAGTTAAGTTGTGGAAAACAACCTTTTCATCAATACGGTTGATGAGTTCAGGTCGGTAAGCTTTTTTGAGTTCTTCCATGATGCGTTTTTGCATTGCCTCATAATCATGAGCCATATCACGCGCACCAAAACCAACTGTCTTTTCATCACGCAAAGCGGTTGCTCCAAGATTTGATGTCATGATGATAATCGTGTTTGAAAAATCAACTTTACGACCACGACTATCCGTCAGCACACCGTCATCCAACACTTGGAGAAGCACATTGAAAATATCTGGGTGGGCTTTTTCAACTTCATCAAATAGAAGCACAGAATAAGGTTTGTTGCGAACTTTTTCAGTCAATTCGCCACCTTCTTCGTAACCGACATACCCTGGAGGAGCTCCGTTAAGACGGCTCGCCGCAAATTTTTCCATGTACTCAGACATATCAAAACGGATAAGAGCAGATTCATCATCAAATAGCAGTTCTGCTAGTGCTTTAGCCAACTCTGTTTTACCAACACCCGTTGGCCCCAAGAACATAAACGACCCAATCGGACGTTTGCCTGTACGAATGCCCGCTTGATTACGACGAATAGCACGACTAATCGCTGAAATAGCTGAATCTTGGCCAATCACACGCTTATGGAGTTCTTTTTCGAGGTTCAAATATTTCTTACTATCTGCCTGTGTCATTTTCTCAACGGGAATACCTGACAAACGACTGAGCGTTGCCATAATATCATCTTCTGTCACAGCAGTTGGTTTACGATTTGGCTTCTTGCGTGACTCTTTCAGCAATTTCGTTGCCAATTTGAAATCACCTTCTAAAATAGCTTTATCAGCAGGTGTCAAAGTAGCTGGCGCTTCTTTTTTCACCAAACCTTGAACCGTTGCACTTGCTTCATCAAGCAAATCAATCGCTGAATCAGGAAGATTTTTACTTGTCAAATAGCGATGCGCAGCTTTGACAGTCGTTAAAACAGCTTCATCAGAAATCACCACATTATGAAAATCTTCATATGATTTCTTTAGTCCAAGCAAGATTTGGTAAGCATCTTCAACACTTGGTTCTTCAATGGTAATCTTAGCAAAACGGCGAGAAAGCGCCACATCTTTTTCAAGATGTTTTTGATATTCTTCTTGCGTTGTCGCACCAACCATATGAAGTGTACCACGCGCAAGCGCTGGTTTTAGAATATTAGCCGCATCCAAAGTGCTATCAATTCCAGAGCCTGAACCCATAATCGTATGCACTTCATCAACGAAAAGAATAATATGATCGTCTTCCTCAATATCTGAGATGATTTGGTTCATGCGTTCTTCAAAATCACCACGGAATCGCGTACCAGCCACAACGCTCATCATATCAAGCTCTAGAACACGCATGTCTTGGAGTTCATACGGAATCGCACCATTGACAATTCGCTGTGCCAAACCGTAAGCAAGAGCCGTTTTACCAACACCAGCTTCCCCTACTAAAACTGGATTGTTTTTCGTTTTACGACTGAGCACCTGCACCAGACGAGAAATTTCTTTTTCACGACCGATAACAGGTTCTAATTTTCCTTGACGTGCCATCTCTGTCAAATCACGCGTGAAATCTGACAAATCCCCCGCTGTTGACTGTGGTTTCATCATTTCAGAAAAAGTACCGCCCATTGTCGATTTTTTCGGCTTACGAAGTTCATGAATAGCTTTGATATTTTCCTTTGTAAAACCAGCATTACGTGCCAAACTCTTACGCAAATCAATCAAACGAGCAGCGTCACCATCTTCTTTGTTTTTAAAACCAGCAACTTCTAACAAACGTGTGGCAAATAAATCAAGGTTTAACAACATCGCATAAAGCACGTGTTCTGTTCCGATTTCATTACCACCAGTCACTTGACAAATAGACTCAGCAAATGCTAAAACATCACTAAGAGCTTTAGATTGTTCCACAAAATGAACTCTGTCAACATCCGTTAGCGGTGATTTCCCAATGGCTAAAACAGCTGCCGCTTCATATTCTTCATAGGCGATTTTAGTTTGGTATTCTGCAAATGTTAGCCCTGCGACTGAGTCATGAATAGCAACCATGGCTAAAAGGACGTGCCAACTTTCTAAATATGGGCTTTCAAAACGCGCTGCTTGGTATTGAGCAACACTGAACACCTCTTGCATTTTTATCGAATACTCACTCATAAATGGAATCCTTTTCTATCTAATCTTTGTAAAATTTTCCGCAACATACGTGCCCTAATCTCTGGAGCATCTTTGCCAAGAACATCATCCGAAGCCGTTGCTAAAATCAAATTTCCTTCACGTTCAGTAATGATTTTTTCATCAAACAGCAACTGAATCAAATCCATGAAAACCTGCTCACTAATACGGTCACCAATGTTTGCCATAAGATTCCCAAACATTTGATGTTGATCTGAAAAACGCACTCTGGCAATGCGGATATAACCTCCGCCACCACGTTTACTTTCGACAGTATAACCACGACTTTCCGTGAAACGCGTTTTAATCACATAATTAATCTGGCTAGGAACAACTTGAAAGGTATCTGCCAAATTTGACCGCTTAATTTCAGCAATACCTGATTGGGCAAGTAATTGCTTAATGTATTCTTCAATACTATCAGATGTATTTTTTGCCATTAGCTTCCTCCTTTTCAAGATTAATGATCATTTCCAAATGGACTATCTTTGACTATAACTGACTATCATTATAACAAAAATATCCTTTTTAGGGGAGAATAAGCCCTACTAATTTAGATAAATTTAACATCTCCATCTCGAGTTTCATAAAAACAAAGGCAATCTATCCAATACAGCATTTTGAGCGAATTCAGCAAGCAAAAATTGAGTGCTCTAACACCCCAATTGTGTGCGCTTTGGCAACTAAAAAAACTCCAATCGCCTGCGAAAGGAGGGGTGTTAGTATATTGTGCCAAGCTCTTCTTTTGGTTATCGTTCGCAATATAGTTAACTATGTTGTGATTCCTCTAGCACGGCTATTTGGAACGAAATGGATAGAGAAGCATTTTGATGATAACAAAAAATAGTTGTCCTTCTCTGAGACGTTGCAAGGTTGTTATCGATGATAAAAAGTACCTTGGCTTTGGCTGGCAAGGTGCTTTTCTTGTGTTCAGATATTACTCTGAAATTCCCCTTGCTGTTGCCATTCTTCTAGCATGAGTTAATACTCCTGTCAAAGAAAGGCAATCAAATAGCCAATCACACAAGCATAATGCCATTTTCAGCCCAAAATAAGGCAAAAGAATTTCAACGAAAGACAGATTTTAGTTGTGTTTGCTCAAGAGATAGGATACAATAAAATCTGTAACAAATGAAAGGTTTCAAGTAAATGAACTATATTATTACATTTTTGATTGCCATGGTTCCTCTTGTAGAACTTCGTGGCGCTGTTCCTTATGCAATCGCCACTGGTATTCCAATGTGGCAAGCACTTATTATCGGGGTTGTCGGCAATATGCTTCCCGTCCCAATTATCTTCTTCTTCGCACGTCATGTTCTTGAATGGGGAGCAGATAAACCAGTTATCGGTGGTTTCTTTACTTGGTGTTTGAAAAAAGGTCACAACGGTGGTAAAAAATTAGCTGCGACTGCTGGTGACCGTGGACTATTTATCGCCTTATTGCTCTTTGTTGGTATCCCAATTCCTGGAACAGGTGCTTGGACTGGAACATTAGCTGCATCAATCCTTGACTGGAACTTCAAACAAAGCGTCATTGCAGTTATGCTCGGCGTTATCCTCGCAGGACTAATCATGGGAACACTAACAATTCTCGGCTTAGGAGCATTTAGCTAAAACAAAAACAAGAGCTTAGAAAGCAAACTAAGCTCTTTTAATATTGTTTTTTATCAACTGTTAGCAAGATTTCTCAAACATACAAAACCACCTGAGATTTCTATCTCAGGTGGTTATTTTTATTAGCAAGCTATTCTTATTTGTTAAGTGCTGCTGCCATTGTTGCTGCAACTTCTGATTCAAAGTCGTTAGCAGCTTTTTCGATACCTTCACCAACTTCAAAGCGAGCGAAAGTGATAACTTTAGCGTTTACTGAATCAAGGTATTGTTCAACAGTTTTGCTGTCGTCCATGATGTAAACTTGTGCAAGAAGTGTGTATTGTTGGTCAACTTTAGTGTTGTCAAGCATGAAGCGAGCCATTTTACCAGGGATGATTTTATCCCAGATTTTTTCTGGTTTGCCTTCTGCTTTAAGTTCTGCTTTGATATCTTCTTCAGCTTGAGCGATTACTTCATCAGACAATTGTGATTTAGAACCGAATTTCAAGTGTGGAAGAGCTGGTTTGTTAACCATTGCACGTGATTCGTTATCTTGATCGATTTTGTGGTTCATTTGAGCCAATTCATCGTGGATGAATTCTTGATCAAGTTCTTCGTATGAAAGAACTGTTGGTTTCATAGCTGCAACGTGCATTGAGATTTGTTTGGCAAGAGCTTCGTCACCACCTTCAATAACAGTTACAACACCGATACGTCCACCGTTGTGTTGGTATGCACCAAAGTGTTGGTCATCAGTTTTTTCGATAAGAGCGAAACGACGGAATGAAATTTTTTCACCGATAGTTGCAGTTGCGTTAACATAAGCTGCTTCCAAAGTTTCACCTGAAGCCAAAGTAACTTTAAGTGCTTCTTCGTTGTTAGCAGGTTTTTGTTCAGCGATAGCTTTAGCTGTTTCATTAACCAATTCAACGAATTGTGCGTTTTGAGCAACGAAGTCAGTTTCAGCGTTAACTTCAACAACTGCTGCAACGTTACCGTCAACATAAAGACCAGTCAAACCTTCAGCAGCTACGCGGTCAGCTTTTTTAGCTGCTTTAGCCATACCTTTTTCGCGAAGCAATTCAATTGCTTTTTCCATGTCACCGTCAGTTTCAACAAGTGCTTTTTTAGCGTCCATGACACCAGCACCTGATTTTTCACGCAATTCTTTTACTTGAGCTGCAGTAATTGCCATTTTTTATGTCCTCCAGGATTTTTTGTTTTCCAAAATAATAAAAACGAGACAGAGCGGTTTGCTTTCTGCCCCGTTTTAAAGCATATCAAAGACTGTTAAGTCTTAAAATCTTATTCGTTGTCGCCTTCTACAACTTCAACGATTTCTTCAATTGAGTCAGCTTGTGCTTCTGATGCAAAATCAACATCTGCATCTTCACCTTGACGTCCTTCGATAACAGCATCAGCCAATTTAGATGTAATCAATTTAACGGCACGGATAGCGTCATCGTTTGCTGGGATGATAACATCGATGTCATCTGGATCAGCGTTTGTATCAACCATTGCAACAACAGGGATACCAAGTTTTTTAGCTTCTTTAACAGCGATTTGTTCTTTGTGTGGGTCAACAACGTACATTACATCTGGGATACGAGGCATATCTTCGATACCACCCAAGAATTTTTCAAGACGAGCACGTTGTTTGTTAAGAAGAGCAACTTCTTTCTTAGGAAGAACTTCAAAAGTTCCATCTTCTTCCATACGTTTGATTTCTTTCAAACGAGCGATACGTTTTTGGATAGTATCCCAGTTTGTAAGAGTTCCACCCAACCAACGGTGGTTGATGTAGTATTGACCAGCACGTTCCGCTTCTTCTTTAACAGCATCAGCAGCTTGTTTTTTAGTACCAACAAACAAGATAACAGCGTCATTAGCAGCTGCATCACGAACGAATTCGTAAGCTGCATCAGCCATTTTTACAGTTTGTTGAAGATCAATAACGTGGATACCGTTACGTTCTGTGAAGATGTATTTAGCCATCTTAGGGTTCCAGCGACGAGTTTGGTGACCAAAGTGAACACCAGCCTCAAGAAGTTGTTTCATTGAAATTACTGCCATGAGTAGTTTCTCCTTTTTATAATGTTTTTTCCTCTCCCAGACTTCATCTTGCAAACCCACCCATAAAGAGCAACAGGTTCACAATACATCCAGAATGAGTATTTGTTGCATAATACAACTATCATAGTTTACCATAAAAGCCCCATTTTGACAAGTCAAATGCGACCTTAAAAAAGCTTTTCTTTAAAGTATTTTGGCAAAGATTTTTGCATACTTCCTATCATCAAATATCTGCCATGATAAATTCTTGTTCCCTTATCACAAAAAAAGCCCGACAGAATCGGGCTTTTGGGTGTAAACACATTATATAAAGGCGGTAGACGGATTTGAACCGACGATCAAGCTTTTGCAGAGCCGTGCCTTACCACTTGGCTATACCGCCACGACAAATAACATTCTACCTTAAAATCTAAATGGCGTCAAGTAGATCTCTTAAATTCTGAACTTATCTTACCGATTCTATTTCCTTGTAAAATACGGGATTTATGCTATAATACTAAAAATCTTTGGAGGTGTTTTATGAAAAAACTAAGTCCTAACAGTCACATTCGCGTACTCAGTCCGTCAGATTCAATTGCTCGCTTGGGTGGATTTGAAGCCAATCTTTCTGCCAAAGAAACGTTAGAAAAACTAGGATTTCGTGTGTCATTTTCAGAACATTATTTAGAATCTGATATGCTCTATTCTTCTTCAATCAAGAGCCGTGTTGCTGATTTGCACGCTGCTTTTGCTGATGACTCTGTTGATGCTATTCTGGCTACGATTGGTGGTTTTAATTCTAACGAACTATTGCCTTATCTTGACTACGACTTAATTGCCAAACACCCTAAAATCATCTGTGGGTATTCGGATTCGACAGCCTTTTTGAATGCTATTTTTGCTAAAACTGGAAACCTCACTTACATGGGACCGTCATATTCTAGTTTTAAAATGAAAGAAGGTCAAGATTACCAAAGCAAGGCTTGGTTAAATGCCATGACAAAATCAGCTTATGACCTTGTTCCAAGTCAAGAGTGGTCAAGCGCCCCTTGGTATGCCCCAACACAACCACGTCATTTTATGCCAACAGAATGGAAAATTTACAACACAGGGAAAGCTTCTGGCACCATTATTGGTGGAAATTTATCTACTTTTGGACTTCTTCGCGGAACACCTTACGCCCCTCAAGTCAACGATTATGTCCTTTTCTTAGAAGAGGCAGAAGAAGATGGCTATCATGATTTTGACCGCAATTTAGCAGCCATTTTACAAGCTTACCCCAATCCAAAAGCGGTGCTTATCGGACACTTCCCAAAGGAATGCCAAATGACACCCGAAATATTAACCTATATCCTAGACAAGCACCCACTTCTTAAAACCATTCCTGTCATGTATGACCTTGATTTTGCCCACACTCAGCCACTCTTTACAATCACTATCGGCGCACAAGCAAGCATTGACACTGATACTTTGAGTATTCATATCGAGGAATAAATACCCTAAAAAAGAATAATTAAAATATTTTCATCAGAAAGGTCATCTGACCCGCTTTCGATATGGGCAATAATTTTTTTCGAGAAATTCAAGCAAATCGTCGCAAACATATCTTGATAAGTTATGATTTTCTCCAAACATTCAATAAAATAAGTCGCTTGGTAAATTTTACGATAACTAATCAAGGTCAAAAAAACAAGCTCTGCACTTTTCTTATGATTTGGCAAAGATAAATACAATTTATCTCGCTCAACAAATGCTTTTCCAAGAAAAATCAAGTCATCATCAGATAAAATGGTCATTGTATTACCAAAAATGTAAAACTCATACTCTGTCCATTCTTCTATCTCATAAAGATAAGATGCCAAAAAATTCTTTTCGTCTTCTGTGATAACATAGCTAGGGTCCAAAGAATGAATCGTAATCTTAATCATTAATTCATTTAAACGATTGTAAACATCAAATGATTCGGTATTTGTATCAGTCTCAAGCAGACGACGCAAACCGTCAATATCTTTCAATTTCAAGCCTCGAGCAATTCTTAATTCACGGTACAATTCACCTCATTGCATTGACTTTTCAAGCTTCATACAGTCTCCTATATTCTGAAGGTTAACAAATCCCAACAAAAAAAGCCGAGCCAAATGCTCAGCTTCAAACTTTTTTCAACAAATCACCAAATGATAACGTAAGATTCTTCGTTCTAATCAACATAACCTTTCCCTCCCTTTTGTAGCCATTATAGCAAAAAAGCCCCAACAAAAGAGGCAGCTTACGGTAAGCGGTGAAAAATAGCAACTAAGCGGTTAAAAAAGAGCCTTAACGGCTCTGTAAATTTATTGAACAGCTGTCACAACAACGTAGCGATTTGGGGCGTTACCTTCTGAATAACTATCCAAACTATAAACCAAACAAAAATGACTGTAAATTGTCCTGTTTAGAATAAGTTAATTTTCTTTACGTTTACGAACACCCACTAGTCCAACTAATGTCATGAAAACACCTGCAATACTTGCTAGGATGCTAGCAGTACTTGTTTCATCTCCCGTCATTGGAAGAACACTTGATTTCACAACTTGTGGTGCTTCTGGTGTTGCTGGTTTGTCATACGCAACAGTATGCATATCCATCTTAAGCTGTGGTGTCTCAACTTCCATTGACGTTGTTTTATTAACACCTACCTCATGAACAGCTGTTTCAATTTGAATCGTTGGAACATCAACTTTTTGATAGTCAGGTGCTGTAGGTTCTTTCTCATAATTAGGTGCTTCTGGTGGTATTGGTAGTGTCAAAACAGGTGCTGCGACATCACTTGAAAAGGCAAACCAGAACTTACCGTATTCATGTCTTTTAGCATCTGCGCCAGCATCCATAACAATATCAAATGAGATAGTATCACCACTTGATACGACACCAACAGCTGCTCCATACCAACGATTCGCTTGCGTAGGACCATCCCAATAATTATTCGGGTCAGTGTTTGGGTTGGCATCGAATCGTGAACCATTTGAAACATAATCATTGTAGTTACCGGCATAAAGAACACCATCTTTATAAATGACACTCGAACCAGTAATCGTTTCAATTTTGATATTTGATGATAAGTTATGAATGGATTCTCCGTAACCACTTCCTGTATATTTTTGCGTTTTATTCAAAGAATTGAAAGCGATCAAAGCAGGATTCTTCTCGTTAAATGTTATCACTTGACCTTTTTCATCAAAAAATTGAATAGACATTCCAATGTGACTACTTTGTGAACCATTTTGTTCACCGTTCTTATCAGCAGTATCAAAATCAGATGACATAATCATTACTGTAATGTTTGGATTTTGGTTAATATATAGTCCATTCACAGCATCTTTAGCAGTATAGACATAGACTACCTTATCGATTTTGACGCCATTATAATAAGAATTTTTCAGGTTAGTGTAAGTGACCGTCACACTCTCACCTTTGTGCAGAACAACTCGATAACTATCTGTTCCGTTATTAGGATCTGTACTGTTATTAGCGATAACTGACCCATTAGACTTGACAATTGTAACGTGGGCATCTGCTTCTGATTTAAAAATAAGTCCTTGAACGTAAGTTTGATTGAGATAGCCATCTTTACCTTTATTAGCTTCATATTCAGCTAACTTCTTATCATAATCAGCTTTAGCAGCTTCATATTGAGCAAGTTTTTTCTCATAGTCAGCTTTTAGCTGAGCGTTATGCTCGTTAACTTTTTGAACTTCAGCATCATATGCAGCTTTCAATTCGGCGTTTTTCTTATCAATCTCTTGAATTTTAGCTTTGATTGCAGCTAGTTTCTTATTGGCTTCTTCAATACTTGAGACAGTGACTTTATTCCCAGTGATGGTTTGAGTAACAGCGTTGAGAGAAGCCATCAAATCTTGCAGTTGCTTGTTAACACTATTTTGAGCATTGATAATTTCATTAAGTTTTTGCTTTTGTGCTTCAGCATCTGCTAACGCATCGTCTGCCTTATCATAATTTTGTTTCTCAGCTGTTGTGATGATAACACCTGCTTCTTCAGCTTTCTTTTTGGCTTCCTCAATGAGCTTATTAGCTTCTGCTTCAGCTTTCTTATCCGCAATCAATTTATTTGTCGCATCTTCGATAAGTTTTTGAACTTCGGCAAGTTTAGCTTTTGCTTCTTCGATAGAAGTCACCGTTGTTGGCTTAAGTGTAACGGTTAGACCTGCTTTTTGAGCCAATTCTTGAGCCTGTTTGATAGCTTCATCAATAGCTTTCTGTGTTTCCGCAAATTTCTCTGCGTCAGCCTTTTGCTTATCCGCATCAGCTTGAGCTTGATTAGGGTCTGTATAGTGGTTTTCACCATTTACTTCAACTTTCACACCTGCATCACCAAGAATATCCTTAGTGTTTTCAACCGTTTGATTAATCTTTCCTTGTTCTGGTGTTGTTGCTTCAGGCAACTGAATATTAGTCTCTTCTTTTGGTGTTTCAACGACTTCACCAGTTGAACCTGTTACGTCAGATGATGTCGTATCTTCTTTAGGTGTTTCTACCACTTCATCAGTTGCTGGTGATGTTGTATCAGTAGCAGGTGTTTCTTCCCCAACACTTGTAGTAACAGATGGTGATACATCTGTTTGAACTACTGTACTATCTTGAATCGTTAAAACCGATTGTGATGTTTCCGTATCTTGAGCGACTGTTACTTCATCAGCGCTAACGTGACCGCCTAAAAAAGCAAGCCCTAAAGCAATCCCACATACCAGACCGTATGCTTTACTTTTACGAAAATATCCATGACCATTCACTTCTGAGCGCTCATTAAACAAAACCTTTTTATTCATTGGTTTCCTCCATTTTTATTTATGGTCTCTGTTTACCAAAAACCACTCTACACTTACATCATACCACCCCCCCCGAAAAGTCAAGTATATCAACTTTTTTCATAAATAAACGTTTTTTTGTTATAAACAACAGCCTTTTTTATATGTGGTCGATAAAGAGAGCAGCGTCTTCAATGATGCCATTCTCAATTCATGAGAATAGCGTCAGCAAGATTGAGCTCCAAACTCAACTGATTGGTGTTATACTCTTTATACATCGTCATGGCTTTCTAGTTGTTTTTTTATGATATAAACCATGACATAGGAAAACGAGTAGCTCCAACTGCGGAAATACTCGTTTTTTGTATTCTGAAGGTTAACAAATCCCAACAAAAAAGCCGAGCCAAATGCTCAGCTTCAAACTTTTTTCAACAAATCACCAAATGATAACGCGTTCTTCTGGTGCGCGCCACATTGGGTCTCCTGCTTTGATGTCAAATTCTGTGTGGAATTCATCAAAGTTTGTCAATGTAACATTGGTACGAAGTTTGCCTGGTGCGTGAACGTCAATGCTTGTTAACATTTGCATATATTCATCACGCGCTTTCATGCGCCAAATCGTTGCAAAGTTGATGAAGAAATCACGCGCTGAGAAATCCTCGTCTTGTTTTGCAGCTTCGAGCGCACAAGCCACACCACCAAGGTCAGCCACATTTTCAGAAACGGTTAATTTACCATTGACTTTCGCACCATATGAATCTAAGCCGTCAAATTGGTCAACGATTTTATCCGTACGTTCTGTAAAAGCTTTGTAATCAGCTTCTTTCCACCAGTTATTGAGGCTTCCATGTTCGTCAAATGATGCACCATTGGTATCAAAAGCATGTGAAATTTCATGGGCAATAACCGCACCAATACCACCATAGTTAGCAGATGAACTTTGTTCTAAACTGTAAAATGGGGCTTGTAAGATAGCCGCTGGAAAGACAATCTGATTTTGTTGTGGGTCATAGTAAGCATTAACCATATGGGCAGGCATATGCCATTCACTACGGTCAACAGGCTTATTCCATTTACTCCAGCTATGTGCGATTGAAATTTTAGCAAGGTTTTGCGCATTTTCAACTAATGACAACGAGTCATCAATGATTTTCTTAGCATAAGTTTCTGGCAATTTTTCAGGATAACCAATGTGTGGTGTAATCACGTTTAATTTAACAATGGCTTTATCACGTGTTTCTTTTGCCAACCAATCTGCTGATGTCAAACGTTTCTTGTAAACATCAATCATTGTCGTTACTTTATGCTCCACATCAGCTTTAGCTTCTGGAGAGAATTTTTGCCCAGCATACCAAAAACCAAGTGCTTGGTTGTAAGGACCTGAAGCTAAGTAATAAGCCGCTTTTTTCTTATCCATAGCCTGTGGTGTTCCTGAAAGCGCACGACCATAAGCACCTGAAAGCACACGAATGTCATCTGTTAAGTAACCGTTAAACGCCCCCGTAGCTGATAAAACCAAATCCGCCTTTAGCAAATCCCAGTTCTTTTCTGAATAATAGTCAGCAGCAAACTCTGTCCAGAAACGTTCTTCAGGAACAATCACTTTGTCAGGAATTTCTCCCAAAATTTGCGTGAAAATAGCGTCCAAAGGCAATTCTGGTGCTAATTTTGTAAAATCAGCCCAATCATACGGGTGATAAAGTTTGACGTACTCAGAAGATTCTTCACGTGACAAAACATATTTAGCGACTTTGGCATCTAATGCAATCACCTTGTCAAGCAAGTCTTTCGTTTCTTCAGCTGAAAAACCAAATTTTGGCAATAATTCTTCTTGCATTTGACGCCAGATAGCTAGTAATTCTTTACCTTTTTCGTTATCTTCGGCATAGTAAGTTGTATCAGGCAAGATTGTTCCAGGAGCTTCTGCCCAAAGAACATTAAGCTGCGCGTTCATGAAATCTGGGGCAACACCAAGTGGAAATTCATTTGGTTTTCCTGCCATTTCAAAATCTGCCATTTTGCCTGCAAATTCAGCAAAAGAATCCAAGTTTTTGTATTCTTCAATTAATGGAAGAACTGGCGCGACACCAACTTCTTCACGTTTATCATAATCTGAAGTCATACGATGAAACTTGATATAGTTTTGTAAAATGCTATCCTCTGGTACGTCTTCGCCGCTAAGCCATTTATCTGTTGTCGCCAACATTAAGTCTTCAATCTCATCGGCTAAATCTGAAAAACCACCTGTACGTGGTTTATCATCAGGAATGACAGCTGTTTTTTCCCATTCGCCATTGACAGCGTCATAAAAATCGTCTTGATATCGAGTCATAAAAAATCTCCTTTAATCTATTAGAACCATTTTATCAAAAAAACGTGAGAATAGCAGATATAAAGCGCATTTGTTAGAGATTAAATAACGGACTTTCTGACACTTTTTTGCTATACTTAGGGCAAGGAGGCGACTATGACTAAAAAACATTATAATTGGGCAACCCTAGGAACTGGTGTCATTGCTAATGAATTAGCGCAAGCGCTTCAACAACAAGGGCGAAAACTCTATTCTGTTGCTAACCGTACTTATGATAAGGGGCTAGCTTTCGCTGAGAAATATGGCATTGACAGAGTTTATCAAACTATTGATGAGGTATTTGACGACCCTAACGTAGATATTATTTACATCTCAACGCCACACAATACACACATTAACTTTTTGCGCAAAGCCCTAGCAAACAGCAAACACGTCTTATGTGAAAAGTCAATTACGCTTAACGCTGACGAATTGGACGAAGCTATCAAGCTAGCTGAAGAAAATCACGTCATTTTAGCAGAAGCCATGACCATTTTCCATATGCCAATTTACCGCAAGCTTTCAGAAATCATTGCGACTGGAAAACTCGGTGAATTGAAGCTCATTCAAATGAATTTTGGCAGCTACAAAGAATACGATATGACAAACCGTTTCTTTAATCGTCAGTTAGCTGGCGGTGCACTTCTTGATATTGGTGTCTATGCTCTTTCTTTTGTCCGTTGGTTTATGACATCAACGCCGACTCAAATTGCTTCCCAAGTAAAACTAGCTCCGACAGGAGTCGATGAGCAAGCTGGGATTTTGCTAACGAACAGCCAAGGCGAAATGGCAACTCTGACGTTAAGCCTTCACGCCAAACAGCCAAAACGTGGAACAATCGTCTACGATAAAGGCTATATCGAACTTTACGAATACCCTCGTGGGCAAAAAGCGGTGATTACCTATACCGAGGACGGACATCAAGAAGTCATCGAAGCTGGAAGTACCGCACTCGCTCTTTCCTACGAAGTCGCTGACATGGAAAATGCCGTTTCTGGTCAAGAAAATGCCATGCACCTCGACTACACCAAAGACGTCATGGACATTATGACAAAACTCCGCAAAGACTGGAATCTCACTTACCCAGAAGAAGAATAAAACTCTTGACATTACAAGGTTTTTAATCGAAAATTCACCTTAAAAAAGAACCATCAGTAGTACTTGAAGTAAATTCAGCTGTACCACTTGGTGTAGTTGTTTCCACGAGTTTGTAATCACCATCATCGATTCTTTCAAATTCGAAAGTAGTCACGCCAGTGATTTCATCACCAACAGCGTTCCAGTCACCAGATTTTTCACTATTTATGAGAAAAGACAGTTTTTCTCATTTATTAACATATTATAAACTTATAGTTGACAGTATTGTCAAACGAATTAACAAGCTTATTACCAATAATTAGCTTTTTACACCTTTAGGGTTTACATTGGTATTGACAGTTGTTTAACAAGCTTTACAATTTTTGACATCGTTTCTCACTATAATCGCCCTTAGGTAACAATGTGTTGCAAAGCACACACTAGTCACTTTTTATGTTCTCGCAAGTTTATAACTACAGGTTATCGTAGCACCAAAAAGCCTAGCATAGACAACGAACCTAACCCCAAGAATTCGGCAAGAATCTAACAATTGGGATGCGGTTTATTATCCGTGCTAGGCTTTTATTCATGAAATTTTCTGTGGACAAGCCAAAGTATTCTGCAAATACGTAAAAAAAGCCGAAAATCACCAACTTTTTTACACAGATATCAACACTTATTCACAACTTGTGGATAAGTATGGCTATATACTGGGGATAACTTGTGTATAAACATGCCAAGAATCCTATAATATCAAGCTTTAGCTCAAATCCACAGAATTTAAAAACACCTTGTTTATAACTCATTTTTCACAAGAAGAAATTACCACAAAACTTACTAAAAACCTTGATTTCAAGGGATTTCTAACATTTTCAGTAAAAAAGAAGTTGTGTACTTTTCCACAACTTCTATTATTTTTAACTAAACTTCCATAATCTGGGAGAAATTGCTCAAGAATTTACTATTTTCTGTGCTATTTTCCGCTACCTATGGCTTAAATTTACTATTTTTCTACTTATTTTGCGGTTCAAAACGAAAAAGAAAGAACCCCGCTAGCGGAGCCCTTTCAGGAGATTATGAAAAAGAAAAGTTTTAGGATTGTTTATAGTATATAAAGTCTTGCTTAAACTTTCCTTAAGCTAAAAATTTATTTTTCCGAATAAGGATAGCCCAAATGTTCATAAGCTTTTTCAGTTGCCACACGACCAGTACGAGTGCGCATAATAAAGCCTTTTTGAATCAAATACGGCTCATACATATCCTCAACTGTATCACGCTCTTCAGCGATATTAACGGATAGCGTTCCTAAACCAACAGGTCCACCGTTATAAACCTCAATCATGGTACGCAAGATTTTCTGGTCAATGTAATCAAGCCCCTCATGGTCAACATCTAACAGCGTCAATGCTTTATCGGTAATATCTTTTGTGATAATACCATCTCCCATAATTTGGGCGTAATCACGTACACGTTTTAAGAGACGATTAGCAATACGAGGTGTTCCACGACTACGTCGTGCCAATTCTTGGGCAGCTTCATGGACAATCTCCATTTCAAAAATATCTGCCGTGCGTTCAACAATTTCTGTCAAATCTTCAACGTCATAGTATTCCATATGCCCAGTAATGCCAAAACGAGCACGTAAAGGATTAGAAAGCATACCAGCACGTGTTGTCGCACCAATCAGGGTAAACGGCGGTAAATCCAAGTGAACACTACGACTAGTTTCGCCATTACCAATCATGATGTCAATATAAAAATCTTCCATGGCGCTATAAAGCACTTCTTCCACAGCCATTGGCATACGATGAATTTCGTCAATAAAAAGCACATCACCAGGTTCCAAATCATTCAAGATAGCGACCAAATCACCAGCTTTTTCGATAGCAGGTCCAGATGTCTGTTTTAAATTCACCCCTAATTCATTAGCAATCACAAATGCCATTGTCGTTTTACCAAGACCTGGAGGTCCAAACAATAGCACATGGTCCAAAGACTCATCACGTAATTTTGCTGCCTCAATAAAGATTTTTAGCTGATTTTTAACCTTATCTTGTCCGATATATTCTTTTAAAAACTGAGGACGAAGCGTGCGCTCCGCAAATTCCTCATCACTCATAATATCATTATCTAAAATTCTGCTCATACCCTTATTATACCAAAAACAAGACCTACAGTGAATTGTTTAACTAGGAAATCCCACTAATACAATGATAACCAGCAATTTTATTAATAAAAAAGATCGAAGAATAAATTTTCTTCAATCTCACTTCCTTAAATTAAATCATCACGGCTGACTTGTTCAAATTTTTGGTCACCGTCATTTAATTTATCCCAAATGACAACCTCACCAGCTTTCAACGACTTTTGCACATCAATGATACGTTGATTAGAAGATCCACGGAATTGCAACATTAAATTCTTCTTGGTAATATCAAAACGCCCGTCGACCAAAATATCGATTAAACTAAGCATTTCTAGCTTATCTGGCGTTTCTTGCATCATTTCTTCCCACGTATAACCTGTCCAAGACCAAATATCCTTTTCAGGCAATTCACGGCGCACGCGCTTGATTAACGGCAACAGAATCCCCGTATTAAGAAATGGTTCACCACCAAGAAGCGTTAGCCCTTGAACATAGGGTTGTGCCAAATCAGCCATGATTTGCTCTTCAAGCTCTTGTGTATAAGGCATACCAGCCTTGAAAGACCACGTTGCCGCATTGTAGCATCCTTTGCAGTGAAACATACACCCAGAAACATAAAGAGAATTGCGTACACCCTCACCGTCAACAAAGTTAAAAGCTTTGTAATCGATGATTCGTCCTTGACTTAATTCCTCTGACTTCCATTCACTAGGCTCGGGAGTATTCCAATTTTTTTCTTCCATCCTAGCCCTCTTTCTATTTTTAATTTCCACTTATCCACAGGTTATTCTTCATCCAAATTTATCCAATAACGCTCGGTTGACTCACGGACATCCTCTAAAACACCACCATTTGCCAAAATCACCTTTCGGCTAACAATATTATCCGTGTGACAAGTCACCAAAGCTTGCTTGATATTTTTCTTTTTAGATTCTAGTAAACCTAGATGAAGCTGTTCCTTAGCCAATCCCTTATGACGCTCTGACGGACGAATCGAATACCCAATATGTCCCCCCTTATTTAAGAGATTATCATTTAGACGTAAACGTAAATGCAAAAATCCTAGAGCCCTTCCGTTATCATCAAAAGAAACAAATTGAATCGCTGGAACAAACGTTGACGACACATCAATACCTATTTCACTTAATTGATTTCTTTCAATCCAGTCCTCATAAACAAAGTTATCCACAGACCAAAAACCGCCGTCATGAGCAGATTGACTTGCCTCAAATTCTTTCATCATGTCAATAACAGCTGCTTTATCTGATAATTCAGGTCTTCGTAATTGCATAAACGGTACCTCTATTTGCTTTTCTTTTTAGCTTTTTCTAAAAACTGCGCTTTCAACTGACTAACACGCGCTTTTTTGTCGGTTTTCACATTTGAATGTTTTTCGTGAAAACGTTCAACTTGTTGCATACCCTTATAATCTAACTGATATTTTCCCATATGCTTTCCTTTCATTAAACTCTATTAATACAATAAAGAAGCTGGGACAAATGTCTCCAGCTTCAATATGTCCTGAAACCGTCTAAACCATATTTATTAATGCGTTTTCCATATTTGATATAAGTGATAGAAAGTCTCAAACAAGGAAAATGACTCGTTTAAAATAAGCAGGAAAAACTCCCAAACTGACAGGTTGGTGACTTTGTCAAGAACTGAGAGCCCTGTTATTTTCCTATTTTAAGCTTTATGTTTGCTGTAATCACCAGAATTTTTAATTGTTGAGCCGTTCATGTGTTTCACACGAGCAGAAATTTCTTTGTGACGACCATTAACCATTGGACGGGCTTGTGGGTTTCCAAGATAGCCACAAGTACGTTTAACAACATCTACTGTTTTAGGGTCGCTGTTACCACAGTTTGGACAAACGAAACCACGTTCAGTTGGTGTAAAGTCACCTTCAAATCCACAGCTATAGCAACGGTCAATTGGCGTATTTGTCCCAAGGTAACCAACACGGCTGTAAGCATAATCCCAAACAGCTTCTAGAGCTTTTGGATTTTGTTGAAGAACTGGGTATTCACAGTAATGGATAAAGCCACCTGTTGCACCAGCTTCTGGATAAGCTTTTTCAAAGTCTAACTTTTCAAACGGAGTTGGATCCTTACGAACATCATAGTGGAATGAGTTTGTATAGTATTCTTTATCTGTAATATCTTTAACGATACCGAATTTTTCCGTATCAAGACGGCAGAAGCGGTCTGTCAAGCTTTCAGACGGTGTTGAATAGATTGAGAAATGATAATCAAATTCATCTGACCATTCTGTACACAATTTTTTCATCTTACGAATGATATCAACTGTGAATTCTTTGGCTTCTGGGTTTGTTTCCCATTCTGAACCATAAAAGACTGTACCAACTTCGTAGAGTCCGATATAACCAAGTGAAACCGTTGCACGACGATGACGGAAAAGTTCATCAACATTATCATATCTGCTGAGACGTTTACCAAAAGCACCGTATTGGTAAAGAATTGGCGCATTTGCTGGTGTCGCTTCTTTGACACGTTCTACACGGTAAACAAGTGCATCTTTAGCAATGCCCATACGTTCGTTGAAGATTTCCCAGAATTTATTGATGTCGCCATTTGATTCCATAGCAATACGTGGAAGGTTTACAGTCACAACACCAAGGTTCATACGACCTGAGTTAACTTCGACACCATTTTCATCTTTCCAACCTTGTAAGAATGAACGGCATCCCATTGGTGCTTTAAATGAACCTGTCAATTCAACGATTTTATCGTATGAAAGAACGTCTGGATACATACGTTTTGTCGCACATTCCAAAGCTAATTGTTTAATGTCATAGTTTGGTGTTCCCACTTCAAGGTTAAGACCACTCTTCAAAGTGAAGATAAGTTTAGGGAAAATAGCTGTGCGGTGTTCGCTACCAAGACCTTTAATGCGGATTTCAAGAATCGCTTTTTGAATTTCACGTTCAAACCAGTTCGTTCCTAGACCAAATCCAAGAGAAGTAAATGGTGTTTGTCCGTTTGATGTAAACAACGTATTGATTTCGTATTCAAGACTTTGCATAGCATCATAAATGTCTTTTTTCGTTTTTGTACGAGCATAATCTTCACGATGATCTTCTGCTACCCAATCTTGAGCATCTTTAAGGTGTTTTTTATAGTTAAGTTCAGCATATGGTGCCAAAAATTCATCGATACGGTCAGCTGTACAACCACCATATTGGCTTGACGCAACGTTCGCAATGATTTGTGAAATTTGCGCTGTTGCAGTTTGGATAGATTTTGGACTTTCTACCTCAGCATTACCAATCTTGAAGCCGTTTGCAAGCATACCCTTGAAATCAATCAAACAGCAGTTTGTCATTGGAGTGTATGGGCTGTAATCAAGGTCATGATAATGAATATCACCTTTTTGGTGAGCATTGGCAACGTGAGCTGGCAACATTTTAAGACCAATTGATTTACCAACAATACCTGCAGTCAAGTCACGTTGTGTATTGAAAACTTCACTATCCTTGTTGGCGTTTTCATTGACGACAGTTTGATCTTTGTTCAATAGTTTATCAATCGTAAAGTTGATGTCTGTCGCTTGAGAGCGCGCAAAATCACGTTTTGTACGATAATTAATATATTCTTGTGCAATCGCATATTCATTTGCTTCTAAAAGCTCATGCTCAACGATATTTTGAATTTCATAAATTTTGACATTATCTTTGAAGCGATCAAAGATTTCAGCAATGATGTTATCTGAAATAGCTTCCAATTTTGCTTCAACAATTGGTGACATTTTTGTCACATTATTACTTGCTTTAACCAAAGCGTTATAAATTTTATCTGCATCAAAGTTCACAGAACGTCCATCACGTTTGATAACTTTGACAGCTGGTTGAGTCGCAATTGTTTCTTTTTCTAATGTAATCATATGAACACTCCTTCTTACTCGTCTATTATAACACGTAAGAAAAAAAAATCAATATCTTGTGGTCATTTTTTATTAGACCACAAGATATTGCGTTTATTCTCTATTTTTTATGATAGACGGTAAAGCCTGATACACCGCTGATTGAGACCTCTTCATAGTTTGAAGAAATATCATTTTTTATCGTATCAGAAATTTTTTCATCATTATTAACAACAATATACGACGCTAGATTTTGTAATAATTCATCTTCTAATGTTTTTTCATTAGATGTTTTAGTTGTATTCACAACAGGTGATGTAAATTGTGAACTACTTGCTAATTGACTCTTAATACCAATCTTAGACGACGTATCCCAGACGTAAATCGTATCATCACTAGATGTTTGTTTTTTCAAATAGCTTGCAATAGTTGAGCGTTCACTATCAGTACCAGATGACAAGAAATAAGAAACCACTGGTTGCCCTACACCGATAATAAGCAATAAAATCGGCAAATAAAGATGACGACTTAGATATAATCCAAAAATGCCTTTGCCATCACTAGATGATTTCTTACGACGATGTGATGTTTTCGTCAAGCTACGTTGATAACGTTCACCCAATGCCATTGCGGTTAACAACAAACCAAAAGGCAATACTGTTAACAAATGATAAAAATGATAACTTTGTGACAAAAGGGCAATAACTAAGAATCCTAAGAAAACAAGGAAGATAAGCCATTTAGATACCTTGTCACTAGCTCCCTTGATGATTTTTCCAAAAGTAAGAGCACCAAGTAAAATCCCTGAAACTAGAGCCACAACAACTTGGAATAGCAATGTCAAGATAACATTACTATCACTTGTCGCAAAATATGTAAATTGATAAACAATTGCTTGAGAAATATAGGATGATAACACCTGCAAATTCAGGATAAAGTAACCAACTGTGTAAAAGACAAGAATTGTCCCGAAAATGATACACAATAATTGATAAAATCCTCTGGCGAAATGTTTTTGTGTTAAATTATAAATGATAATGGTTAGGAAAGAAAGTCCCCAGAACACCAAAGTACGTGGCTCTAAAAGTATTGCTGCTGCGCCAGCAAATCCATAAAGGATAAAGGCTTCATCTTTGATAATATCCGCAAAATATTTTGTTAGGAACCACAAAGATACCATGACAAATGGCATCGCAAATTGGATAGGGTACAGACCACCAAAACCAAGAGCAATGTTTAATAGGTAAAAAATACCACTAAAAGCAACTGCTACACGTTGGCTGCTAGTAAAGTAATTAACCAATTTATAGAAATAGATTCCTGACAAGTAAAACATTGCAATTTGAATTGGCACCAACCACAACGTAGAACCAAGATAGTAAGCCAAAGCAATCAAAGCATAGTAAAGGAAACCACCTGTCGCAAACATATCTGTAAACGGAAGTTGTCCTTTAGTAAACATTAAACCAATGTAAAGGTTTTGAGATTGCACACTATTTGCCATATCTGTAAAGACTGGCATTGATACAGACAAACAACTAACAACACTCAATATTAAAAGATAAAGTTTATGAGGTTGTGGGACTTTTGTTCTGCTAGACGCCTCTTGGTGACTTTTGTTCTCACTAACCTTACGAGCTGAACGACTTGAACGGCTGTAAGATTGTGCATTACTCTGATCTACATTTACTTGTTCTGATGTATTCACTTATTCTCTCCTTGAATTGTCATACTTTAAGTATAACAGAAACTAATCATTAGTCAATTTAGTGAGTATAGCACAGTAAACTAAAATTTCCCTAAAACGGTGATAAGGCTTGGTTTTATAGCGCTTCAAGAAGCTTCTTTCTTCTTGGCTCAAACACGCTTTCTTTGTCATGATTCACACCTCCTTTACTTAGTATTCGTAAAAGAGCATGAAAAAAAGCATAGGCACAACCTATACTTCCCTTCAACATATCAAGACAATATTAGTCCTCATCTAAAAAGCTATTGAAAACTTCTTCAATCATATCCCACTCAGCATCTGAATCTTCAAGAATTGGTTGAAGGTCTCCTTCAGTTCCATCTTCATTTTCAGTAAATGAGTAAGCTTGAATTTCAATTTGCCCTTTTTCATCTTCTTCAGCACCCGCTGGTACCAAGAGAACGTAATTTTTACCAAATTCTTCACGACCATCAATAGTCAAAAGAATTTCAAAAAGTGTTTCATTACCTTGTTCATCTACAAGTGTAATAACTTCATGTTCGTGATCATGATTATGATCGTGATTATGGTTATGTGCCATAAAGTTTCTCCTTTAATGAATTAATGATTAGATTAAAACATTCTATCTAAATAATTTTGCAAAATAAGCTGCGCAGCCAATTTATCAATAACTTTCTTACGTTTTCCACGGCTAACATCAGCTTGTTCAACCAACATTCGCTCTGCTTGAACAGTTGTCAAACGTTCATCTTGATAATCAACAGGAATATTGAAAAGTTCGTTGATTTTATCGCCGTATGCCTTACTAGCTTCCACGCGAGGACCTTCTGTATTATTCATATTTTTAGGCAAACCAACAACAAACTTGTCAACCTTATACTGTTTAACTAACTCTTCAAGTCGTTCAAAACCAAATTCGCCAGCTTCTTCATCAATTCTGATAATTTCTACGCCCTGTGCTGTAAAGCCTAGCGGGTCACTGATAGCAACGCCAACTGTCTTTGAGCCAACGTCTAGTCCCATGATTCTCATTTCAAGTCAATTCCATTTCCTTTGAGATAGTAGCGGACAAGCTCTTCAACAATTTCATCTCGTTCGTATTTACGAATTTGATTTCTGGCATCATTGTAACGAGGAACATAAGCAGGGTCCCCACTTAAGACATAACCAACAATCTGATTGATTGGATTATACCCTTTTTCATCAAGAGAACGATACACAGTTGTTAAGGTTTCACTAATTTCTTTCTTGTTGCTATCGTCTAAATTAAAGCGTACAGTTTCATCTGTAAATCCCATACTTACACCTTCTTTCTAAAATAGCTGTCACCATTTATTATAGCTTATTCACAAAGATTTCACAAGAATCTGACTTTATTTCACCAAAGTTTATTTTCATTTTCAAATCCTTCGTTTCAATTGTCCCATTAAGCAACCTTTGCTCCCCATGCCTCAACTATCAACCGAACTTTTTACCATTTTTATAAAAATAAAAAAGAGCAAAGCACTCGTTTTTTTCCACGCGCAATCAACTACTATAACCTTTAAAAATTCTTTGGTTCTAACAATCCACGCTAAGGAAAATATTAAAAAAGCTCCAAAACGGAGCTTTTAGACTATCTATTACAGCGCTGCACGAAGGCGAGCTTCTGTATTTTCCACATTACGAATGGAACGTGGCAAGAAAGCACGAATATCATCTTCTTTGTACCCTACTTGAAGGCGTTTATCGTCAATCAAAATTGGGCTCTTCAAAATACGCGGATTTTCTTGAATAAGGTCAATAACCTCGCTCAGACTAAAATCCTCAATATCGCAATCAAGTGCTTTTGCGTAACGGTTTTTAGATGAAACGATACTTTCAATCCCATTTTCTGTTTTAGTTAATATCGCTAAGATTTCTTCTCGTGTTAGTGGTTCTTTTCCTAAATTCTGTTCTTTATAAGGGAGCTGATGAGCGTTTAGCCATGTCTTGGCTTTCTTACAGCTTGTACAACTTGAAATTGTGTAAATTTTAATCATGTGCACTCTCACTTTCTATCCCATAATAGTTGTATTATAGCACACCAACCTTAACGAAAACATAAGACCTCAGACCTATTTTTTCAAAAAGTCAATTAAAAAGATTATTTTTTCAATAAAAATCGAAAAAATCATTTGTGATTTTGAAAACGATCCATTTACTTCTAAAAAAATCGAAAATCAGCTCAAATATTTTCAACTTAGATTGACATTCTTACACAAGAAAACCCCAAGACAATTGTCCCAGGGTTTCAACGTCATTATGAATTATTCTTCGATTTCGATAGCATCATCTAAATCAAGAACAACTTCGTCAACATTATCATTAGTTGCTGCTGATTCTTCAACAACATCTGCTGCTTTCTCATCTTCGGTTTCTTCTTCGAGACCGTAGTGAACACGTACTTTGTGGTCGATTTCATCAAAGACTTCTGGGTGTTCTGCCAAGTATTTCTTCGCATTTTCAGAACCTTGTCCGATTTTCTCACCGTTATACGAGAACCAAGCACCTGCTTTTTTGATGATGTCTAGGTCGCTAGCAATCTTAACAAGCTCACCTGTACATGAAATTCCTTCACCATACATAATTTCAACTTCGGCTGTTTTAAATGGTGGTGCAACTTTGTTTTTAACCACTTTGATTTTAGTTTCTTTACCGATATTGCTATCTTTTTGGTCGCCAGAACCTTTGATTTGTGTGTTACCACGGACATCAAGACGAACTGACGCATAGAACTTAAGCGCGCGTCCACCAGGTGTTGTTTCTGGGTTACCAAACATCACACCAACTTTTTCACGCAACTGGTTGATGAAAATCGCAATTGTTTTTGTTTTGTTGATTGAAGCCGACAATTTACGCATTGCTTGACTCATCATACGAGCTTGCAAACCAACGTGATTATCACCAATGTCACCATCGATTTCGGCACGAGGTACAAGGGCAGCAACAGAATCAACAACGACGAGGTCAACAGCACCTGAGTCAATCAATTTTCCTGCAATTTCAAGACCTTGTTCCCCAGAGTCAGGTTGTGACAAGAGAAGCTCATCAATGTTAACACCAAGAGCCGCAGCATAAGCTGGGTCAAGTGCGTGTTCGGCATCAATAAAGGCAGCAATTCCACCTTCTTTTTGAGCTTGTGCTACCGCATGAAGCGCAACAGTTGTCTTACCAGAACTTTCAGGTCCATAGACTTCAATGATGCGCCCTTTAGGGTAACCACCTGCACCCAAAGCAATATCAAGAGCCAAGCTACCTGAACTCATGACTTGAACTTTTTGTTCAGCACGTTCACCAAGGCGCATAACAGCTCCCTTACCGAAATCTTTTTCAATTAATTTCAAGGCATCATCAAGTGCCTTTTTACGCTCATCACCAAATTTTTTAGTGATAGCTTCTGTTTTCTTTGTCTTTTTAGCCAATTTTTTCCCTTTCTGTTTGTTCAAGATACTAACTCTATTATACCAAATTTTAGCCTTGTAATAAAGCTTGACGTACTAAGTTGAAAGCACATAAAGTAGCAATATAACGGACGTCTGAACGGCTTCGTCCACCTATAACAACACAAATAGAATGAACTTTTTCTCTAGTAGCAATACCAATGAAAACTGTTCCTGCTGGATGTCCTTCTAAGCTATCTGGTCCTGCAACACCTGTCAAACCGATACCAAAATCAGCATCTGTCAATAAACGTGATTGCTCTGCCATTTTTTCAGCTGTAAAGTGACTTACCACACCATGTTCTTGCAAATCTTCAAGAGGAATGTGAAGCATTTTTGATTTTTCTTCTATACTATACGTCACAAATCCGCCATTAAATACTGCAGATGCCCCTGAAAAATCAGCGATACTAGATTGGAATAGCCCTGCGGTCAAACTTTCTGCCGCTGTAATGGTTTTGTGCTTTTCTTTCAACAAATCAAAAACAACACGCACCATACTGTTATCATCACCATAGCCATAAAGTAACTGTTCAAGAGGAATACTATTTAATGTTTTTTGGGCTAGAATTTTATGCTCTAGAGCATAAAATTTCGCTTTTGCTGACGTCACATCATCTGCCTTGGTTGATAAACGAAGGGTCACCTCACCTGTTTTCGCATACGGAGCAATCGTTGGGTCTGTTTGATTATCAATCAAATCTGTCAAAACGGTCACTAACTGGCTTTCACCAATACCAAAGAAACGCAACACACGTGAATAAAGCTGCTTATGGTCTCCAGACAATAAAGGTACTAAAGAATCCAATACCATTGGTTTTAATTCACTCGGTGGTCCAGGGAGAACAACGTAGGTCACGCCATTTACTTCTAGCACGCCACCAACAGCCAAACCAGTGCTATTTTGCAACGGTATTGACCCTTCAATCAGCTGTGCTTGACGTTCGTTATTAGCCGTTCTAGCAAACTGCAGACGTGTCGCAAAAAATTCATCCAAACGCTTGTTAGCTTGTTCATCAAAGACTAAATCGCGTCCCAAATATTTTGCTAACGTTTGTTTTGTTAAATCGTCTTCTGTCGGACCAAGCCCTCCACATAAGACAACTAATTCACTTCGCTTGCTCGCTAAATCAATAACCGATAAAAGACGTTCTTCATTATCACCAACAGCTGTTTGAAAGAACACATCAATTCCTAACTTGGCAAATTCTTCCGATAAAAATTGAGCATTTGTATTTGTGATTTGTCCTGTTAGAATTTCTGTTCCCACAGCAATGATTTCAGCTTTCATGATTGCCACCTACTTATCTATTCGTAATTTAGTTTTATTCTATCAAAAAAAGCAACAAATTTGCTGCTTTTTGCTACAAAGTCAGATTTTAATGAGAAAATATTAGTTTAATATGTTGTCAACTTACTTTACTACTTTGTCAACTTAGGCTGTTTTCTTAACCAGATAATGACTAGTAAAAATTTGTAGCGTTTAGTAACACAAATTTTTTAGGAGATTAGGATATGCGTTAGGATTTTGGAAAAGTTTATAAGGATATTCGGCAATCAAAGGGGTTAACACAGGAAGAAATTTGTGGTGACATGCTTGCCCGTTCTACTCTAGTCCGTATCGAAAGCGATCAAGTTATCCCTAAATTTGATACTTTCATTTTTCTTCTCCAGCAAATCAACATGAGCTTGGAAGAATTTGAATACATTTGCAACGTCTATCAGCCAAGTGAACGTCAAAAATTATTAAATATCGCTAATAACAATCTATCAATTACCGACAACACCGAACTCTTATCTCTCAAACAACAATGTCAAGAATATCTTCAAACACACCATGACATACCGATTCAACAACTTCTTGATAAACTAACTGTTACTATCCACGTAAGAGAATTTGGTGGGGAATCAAAAGATACTGCCTTTTAAGAAACAACTCAGAAAATTTGGAATTATCTTGAAAAACAAAACACTTGGTATCAGAATGATTTCAAATTACTATTAACAATTCTTTACCATTTTCCATTAGAGACTCTGAAAACAATCACTCCCCAGATTTTAACTAACTTAGTCAAAAACGCCGAGCTTTACAACATCAAGCCGTTGCAATTGACCTTGTTAACCAATCTCGCGAGCATTTATCTGGACAATCATCAAACCAAAGAATGTGAAACATTTTCTCTAGAATCCCTCAAACTTGCTAAGGAATTAAAACGCTACGACTTTTTAGGAATTGCGCAAGTCCGCCTTGGCATTTGTCGTGATGATAATAGCTTAATTGATAAAGGAATATCTCTGCTGCGCTTAACCGAAGAAGAAAAGATTTTTGAAGCACTTGAAAAAGAAGTAGCAAAGTACAGGCAAATTTAAGCATACAAAAGCACTCCCTAACTGATAAGTTGAGGAGTGTTTCATATGAAACAATAGTCAAAAAAGTTTTAAATTAAGTTTTCATCAACAATTTAAGGCTTGATTTGATGTATTGTTCTGCTGTTTCATTTGTTCCTTCAAAGAACTTACGAATTTTCTTGAGCTCTGCAGCTTTATAGCCAAGTGCCAAAAGAGCTTCCATAGCTTCCTCAAGCTGCTCGTTTGTAGTTGTTTTTGTCTGAGAAGCTTTGCCATTTTCCACCGAAACATCGACAAATTTTCCTGCCAAATCCAAGACCATTTGTTGAGCTGTCTTTTTTCCAATTTTTGGAAATTTCATCAAATACTTGATATCACTAGTGTCAATCGCATTGACAAGCCCTTCATTATCATCGACCGCAATAATCGCTAGCGCAGTTGTCGGACCAATCCCAGAAACTGAAATCAAGTTAAGAAAAACAGCTTTTTCATCTTCTGTGTGAAAACCAAATAACAATTGCGCATCTTCACGAATGACTTGGTGTAAATAAATCTGAACCTCTTGGTTGACAAAGTCTGAAAAACTGTATGGGTTAGCAACGTTGATAATATAACCCAGCCCTCCAGCCTCGACAACAATGTATTTGGCGGTAATTTTAGTTAATTTTCCTTTGATATAATCATACATCTTAGTATTTTCCTAACTCTCTTAAACTTGTGTGATTTTCTTGAATACGGCGGAACATTTTTTCCATGTCAGCTTTGGTAAAGTTGACAAGAACTGGACGTCCATGTGGACAGTTATAAGGATTCTTACATTGTGATAACTGAACCAAAAGATGTCGGGCGGAATAATCATCAAGAACATGATTTGCTTTGATTGAGCGTTTGCATGACATCATGATTGCCAATTCTGCACGATATTTCTTCACCGATACTTCATTTGTCAACAACAGCATATCACACATCTCATAAACAGCCGTCTCAATTTCCTCTTCTTTCATCCAAATTGGGTGTTCACGGAGAATAAAAGTGTTGTTTCCATATGGTTCTAAATAAATACCAACTTGATTTAACAGCTCCATTTTTTCTTGCAACTTAATAAAATCAGCTCCAGAAAACTCAAAAAGGTATGGCATGAGAAGCTGCTGTAAAGAGCTATCAACGTCGCCGATTTTCTCACGATAATATTCATATTTAACACGTTCTTGAGCAGCGTGTTGGTCAATGATATAAAGCCCACCATTCCCCTGTGCAAAAAGATACGTTCCGTGCATTTGTCCGAAATAATCTAATTCTGGGAAAGTTGATGACTCCTCATTATCAAGACTTTCAATCATCTTATTGATTTTTGTCTTGTTTTTAAAATCGAGATTATCATGTTCATCATCTTGACTATCTACTTCGGAACGCTGCACATATTTCACTGACGTTTGTTGCTTGTCAACTTCCTTGACAGAGTTATCAATCTCATTGAATAACTGTACTGGTTGCTCTTCAACCGTATCTGACTTGACAAAGAAATCACGACGTTCTTTATCATAATAAAGATCTGTTTGTTTCAACGGCAGGCTCGTTTGCTCTGGTTTCGTAAGCCCACGTGTGCTTGATTTCGCCAGATTTTCTAGAGCATCAGGTATCAAATCTTGCTCACGCAAACTCTCTGCAATAGCAGAGCTGATTAAGCTCATCAGTTCTTTTTCCTTTGAAATACGAACTTCTTGCTTCGTTGGGTGAACATTGACATCAGCTAAATAAGGGTCGATTTGAATGTCGATAACAGCAATCGGAAAACGTCCCACCATCAATTTTGAACCATAACCGTCCAAAATCGCACGATTGAGCAAAAAATTTTTAATATAACGACCGTTAATCAAAATCGTAATATAGTTTCGGTTCGCTCGTGTCAATTCTGGCAGACTAATGTAACCAGACACTTCAAAATCGAGGTCAGCATTCGAAATCTCAATCATTTTTTTAGCCGTATTAAGCCCATAAATACCAGCAATTGCTTGTCGTAAATCACCAGTACCAGATGTTGTTGTCATTTGACGACCATCATTAATCAAGCTAAAAGCCACCTCTGGGTGCGCCAATCTCAAACGATTCACCACATCAACAATATGAGCTAATTCAGATTGGAGACTTTTCATGTATTTAAGACGCGCTGGCGTATTATAAAAGAGATTTTCAACCGTAATTTTGGTACCAACAGGTGTAGAAATCGGTTCTTGTTTTTCAATTTCGCCACCTTTGGCTACTAGCAATGTTCCATAATTTTCATCTGCCGTTGCTGTTTTGACTGTAAAATGACTAATGGAGGCAATTGACGGAATCGCTTCGCCACGAAAACCTAACGTCCTAATGCGGAAAAGGTCAGCTTGATTTTTAATTTTACTTGTGGCATGGCGGTGCAGACTTAACGCAACATCATCTTGAGCAATTCCTTCGCCATTATCTGTCACTTGAATTTTCTTTAAACCAGCTTCTTCAATTTCAATGGTGATTTGGCTGCTCCCTGCATCAATCGAATTTTCCACCAATTCTTTGACAACGCTAGCTGGTCGTTCAATAACTTCACCCGCCGCAATTTGGTTAGCCAAAACCTCTGGCAACTCAATAATTTTACTCATGATTTATTTATTAGCAAGCCTTTTAAAGGCAGCCTTATTCCTTTCATTCTTGCTTGTTTATCTTCTATTATAACACAAACTAAACAATCTTCTTTAAGACCGCCTCTTATTGTTACAACATATTTTTTAATTCATAAATAATATTCATGACTTGCATTGGTGTTAAATTCATCAAATCAACTTTTTTGAGTGCTTCAATCACTTCTTGGTTAGATGAGTCATCAGCAAATAAACTTAGTTGCTCTGCCACTGGTTCTGCTACTTCAGATTTTACAGTAATTGGCTCAGCTTCTACCTCAGGGGTCAATTGAAGCTGCGCAGCACCTGATTCTAAATTCGTCAAGATACTGTCCGCACGTTGTAATAATTCTTCTGGTAAACCAGCAATTTTTGCTACATGAATTCCGTAAGATTTGTCTGCTGGACCTTCTGCAATTTTATGAAGAAAAGTCACATCACCATTTTTCTCAAGGGTAGCAACGTGCACGTTGACAAGATGTGTCAAGTTTATTGACAAAGCTGTCAACTCATGATAATGGGTTGCAAACATGGTCTTAGCACCGATATGGTCATGAATATATTCAATGATTGATTGCGCCAAAGCCATACCGTCATAGGTTGCCGTTCCACGACCTAGCTCATCAAAAAGAATCAGGGATTGGGAACTTGCTCGTTTGATAGCTTGGTTAGCTTCCATCATTTCCACCATAAACGTTGACTGTCCTGAAATCAAATCATCTGCTGCACCAATACGCGTGAAAATCGCATCAAACACTGGTAAATTGACACTTTCAGCAGCTACGTAAGACCCCATTTGAGCCATAATAACTGTCAAGGCAAGTTGACGCATATAAGTTGATTTACCACTCATATTTGGACCGGTAATCAGCTGAATGTTGATATCGGCATCAAACGTAATCGTATTAGGAATATATTCTTGCGTTCCCATGACTTTTTCAACGACCGCATGACGACCTTTTTCAATTTTAATCTCATGGCTATCGTTGAATGCTGGACGAACATAATGATTATTTTCTGCAACAATAGCTAAACTTTGTAAGACGTCAACGGTTGAAATCACCTTAGCCAAGTCTTGCAAACGTGTAATGTAACGCTCAACTTGTCCGCGAACGCGCATGAAAACATCATATTCTAAGCTTGCTGATTGCTCACGCGCCTCCAACATCTCACCTTCAATTTTAGCCAATTCTGCCGTTCCGAAACGCTCTGAATTTTTCAACGTTGCCTTGCGGAAGAAATAATCTGGCACTAGAGAGAGATTGGAATTTGTCACATGGAAATAGTATCCGTCTTTTTTATTATAATCAATTTTTAGATTGGTAATCCCACTTGCAGCACGTTCCTTAGCTTCAATTTCTGCAATCCAGCTAGTCCCCTCGCGCATAACCTTACGGTATTTGTCCAAAGTCTCATCAAAGCCTGTACGGATGATGCTACCTTCTGTGATAACAGCAGGGGCATCTGGGTCAATAGCTGAGCGAATCAGCGATTCTAGCTCTGGCAAAGTGTCAATGCTGTTGACAAGCTTGTCAAGGTGAGGACTCTCAAACGATTCTAAAACCGCCTTAATCGTTGGCACTTGTGCTAAAGTATGACCGAGTTGTAATAAATCTTTTGGATTAGCTTTTCCAAATGACACACGACTCGCTAAACGTTCAATATCATAAACACCTTTGAGACTATCCGTCAAATCACTACGCTCAAAGAAATTATCTAGGAAAACTTGAACAATATTTTGGCGCTCTTCAATCTGTGCTTGGTTCACCAAAGGACGGTCAATCCAATTGCGCAATAGACGCATTCCCATAGCCGTTTTAGTTTCATCTAGTAACCAATAAAGGCTACCATGTTTTTTACTTGTTCGAGCATTTTCTAATAAATCCAAACTAGATTTTGTCGTGTAAGACATTTGCAAGTAATCTTTGATTTCATAATGAACCAATTTCTGCAAATGACTTAGCTCACGTTTTTGCGTTGTATGAACGTATTGTAGCAATTTCTCAGCTGCTGAAATTTCTAAGGCCGTTAAATCTAGGGCGATTAAATGCACATCTTCATAACGTTCTTGTTCAAACGATAAGAGTAAATTTAATTGTTTAACTAAGCTATGTTGCTCTGTTTCAGAAAGCTCATAACCAACAACGATTTCACGCGCTTTAAGGTTCAGAATTTCACTTCTAAGGCTTGTAAAATCAGAAAGACTTGTTGAGAAAAATTCACCTGTTGACACGTCCATATAGGCTAGCCCAAACGTTTTGCCGTCAGAATCGATAGCCACCAAGAAATTGTTAGCATTATCTGGTTTAGAGGAATCGACAGCTGTCCCTGGCGTAATCACTTGAACGACTTCACGTTTAACCACACCGACGGCTTGTTTTGGGTCTTCCATTTGCTCAGCAATTGCCACCTTGTAACCCATTTCCACTAATACATCAATGTATTGTTGCGCAGAATGATAAGGCACACCTGCCATTGGAATTGGGTTGTCAGCATTTTTATTACGACTAGTTAAACTAATCTCTAAAATCTGTGCAGCTTTAACCGCATCATCATAAAATAATTCATAAAAGTCTCCCATGCGGAAAAGTAAAAAAGCATCTGGATAATCTTTTTTTACGTCCAAATACTGTTGCATGCCTGGAGAAATTTTATCTTTTGTCATTATTAGTTAGCTCCTCGTTAATTTTCGTTTCCAAGTTTTTCGTGATGTATTGAACCAAATCACTAGCATCTTGCATCTTGTTACGATAATCTTTGACAATCGGGAGATCCGATAAGTCTTTTTGTAGCTGGTCAGCTTGTTTTCCTGCTGCTTTTTCAGCCACTAACTTGTCAATCTTGTGATAAAGCACAGCCTCCTGCTGATAAGCTTTCATATCGTCAACAAGACTGTCAAGTTCTGAAAAAGTTTTGATTTTTTGTTCTACTTTTTGAAATTCTTGCACACTATCGTGCTTTTGAATAGCTTGAACTAACTTGTCCACCGATTGGTCGTACTTACTCATAAGCTCGTTGATAAGTCTCTTTCAAATGCTTGAGCTGTCTCTTCATCTTTACAAATAACCAGCAAAGTATCCGCACCTGCCACCGTTCCAAGAATCTCTGGAATGTCGCTACTATCAATCAAGTTTGCCAAAACATCTGCTTCACCAAGATTAGTATGAAGAACAAGCATGAACCCAGCACGAGCAACTTTCAAAATATATGAGCGGATATTAGCACCAAAAGTTGTCTCTGATGTTTCTGATAAACTATAATAAAGCTTACCTGATGAATCACGTAATTTCAAAAGACCAATCTCACGAAGGTCACGTGACAAGGTTGCTTGAGTGACACTAATCCCTTCTTCTTGCAAATGACGCTTGATTTCTTCTTGTGTTCCAATATGACCTGATTGAATCAAACGTTTGATTCGATTTTGACGTTCTATTTTATTCATATAACTTTCCCTTTGTGTATATTTATCCTTAAAATTATACCAAAAAAAAGAAAATTTTTCATCTCTCTTTTGCGCTGTTTTCCTTATGATAACTTATTTTTTACTGCTTCAAACGTTTTCTTTCAGCTAGTCTCGTTTATTTCTTGTTTTTATGTTAAAATAATATGACTAACTAATTTAGGAGAAACTCATGGATACAAAACGTACAATTGCTGAGCGCATTCAAAATATTGTTCCAGAATTAGACCAAGAACAAATTATTAATCTACTTGAAATTCCAAAAAATTCTGATATGGGTGACCTTGCTTTTCCTGCTTTCTCATTAGCAAAAATCCTTCGCAAAGCACCCCAAATGATTGCTGCTGATGTTGCCGAAAAAATGGATGCAACTGGCTTTGAAAAAATCGAATCTGTTGGTCCATACATCAACTTCTTCCTTGACAAGAAAAGCATTTCTGCTGATGTTTTAGGTCAAGTTATTGCAAACGGAAGCGACTATGCTAGTCAAAATTTAGGAGAAGGTCGCAACGTTGCTATCGATATGTCAAGCCCAAACATTGCTAAACCATTCTCAATTGGACACCTTCGTTCAACCGTTATCGGTGATAGCCTGGCTAATATTTTTGAAAAACTCGGCTATAAAGCTGTTAAAATCAATCACCTCGGTGACTGGGGTAAACAATTCGGTATGTTGATTGTTGCCTACAAAAAATGGGGTGCCGAAGAGGCCGTCAAAGCTCACCCAATCGACGAACTCTTAAAACTTTACGTTCGCATCAATGCCGAAGCTGAAACACAACCAGAACTTGACGAAGAAGCTCGCGAATGGTTCCGTAAATTGGAAGCTGGAGACGAAGAAGCTATTTCACTCTGGCAATGGTTCCGTGACGAAAGTCTTGTTGAATTCAACCGTCTTTACGATGAACTTGGTGTTTCTTTTGATAGCTTTAACGGGGAAGCATTCTACAACGATAAAATGGACGAAGTTGTCGATATCTTGACAGAAAAAAGACTTCTTGAAGAATCTCAAGGTGCTCAAGTCGTTAACCTTAAAAAATATGGCATCGAACACCCAGCTCTTATCAAAAAATCTGACGGCGCAACACTTTACATCACACGTGACTTGGCTGCCGCTCTTTATCGCAAACGTACTTACGACTTTGCCAAGGCCATTTACGTCGTTGGTAACGAACAATCTGCTCACTTCAAACAATTAAAAGCGGTCCTTAACGAAATGGGATTTGAATGGAATGAAGATATTACTCACGTTCCATTTGGACTTGTTACTAAAGAAGGTAAAAAACTGTCAACTCGTAAAGGTAATGTTATCCTCCTTGAACCAACAATTGCCGAAGCTGTCAAACGCGCTGAAGACCAAATCAATGCTAAAAATCCTAACCTTGCTGACAAGGAAGCAGTCGCTCACGCTGTTGGCGTCGGTGCTATCAAATTCTACGATTTGAAAACAGATCGTTTGAATGGCTATGACTTTGACCTTGATGCTATGGTATCATTTGAAGGTGAAACTGGACCTTACGTACAATATGCACACGCACGTATCCAATCTATTCTTCGTAAAGCTGAGTTTGCACCATCTGTCAACCAAATTTACAGTCTTGATGATGCTGAAAGCTGGGGAATTGTAAAGCTTATCCAAGACTTCCCACGTATCATCAAACGTGCTGCGGACAACTTTGAACCTTCTATTGTTGCAAAATTTGCTATCAATCTAGCCCAAAGCTTCAACAAATACTATGCACACACACGTATCCTTGATGAAAGCCCAGAACGTGACAGCCGCCTAGCACTTAGCTACGCTACTGCAACTGTTCTAAAAGAAGCGCTTCGACTTCTCGGTGTTGAAGCACCAAACGAAATGTAATGATTTCTTTATAGCAGATATTTTTGCAGTAGCGGAGGATTTAGAAAAAAATGAAAAAAGTTTTAACCATAATTGGAATAGTTGTAGTTATTTTAATTGGTATAGTTGCTGTTGTATTTAGTAATCTAAATAAAGAAAAAACATCTATATCAGCTAATACATTTAATACTACAATGTCAAGTAAAGGTTATGTGATGACAGATACTACAAGTCAATTTGCACAATATGGAGATTATATGACTAAATCTTATGCAGCTCAAAAATCAGGTTATCAAATAGAATTTTATGAATTATCTAGTATAGAAAATGCAATTAGTATGTATAATACTAATCAACAAAAATTCGAGTCACAAAAATCAAATAGATCTACTTCGTCAACAGCAAGTATGAAAAACTATTCAACATATTCATTAACAACAAATGGAAAATATAAATATCTTTCAAGAATTGACAATACTTTAATTTATATTGATGCAAGTGATGATTATAAAGATGCTATAAAGGATATCATAAAAGAACTTGGTTATTAATTAATAAAACGGAGGAATTTATTTTCTCTCCGTTTTTTTATGTTTAATATTTACATATTTTAGATATTATATAATAACCTAAACCTATCAATATAAACAATATCATCAAAATTATACCTAGAAATATATTTATAAAAATAGTAATTAATAATGAAACAATGACTGCTATTACACTATATATTGGTATAGATAATTTTAAAAAGTTTTTAAAAGCTTCTTTTGTAAAAGTTGCTTTTTTAGCTTCATCAAATCTGTTTTTAAAATCTTCAGTAACTCCATTCATTATCTGCTTAGCCTCTTCTTTTGAGTCAATTGTAACATCTTGTCCCTGTTTTTTTAATTCTTCTGCGACTGCATCAATATCTTTTTTTGACTTATTAAATACAAATAAAGACATAGCAATAAAACAAATAGACATAATCCACATTTTACATAGTAATAAAACAAATAGACATAATCCACATTTTACATAGTAATAAAACAAATAGACATAATCCACATTTTACATAGTAATAAAATTATTCCAATTATAAAAAACAAACCACACATTCCATAAACAAAGGGTCTTGTTATTCTTGGGTCATTAGCACTATACGATACTATTGTTCTATTTCCTTTATGATATTTTCCATATGCATTTGGATTTACAGGTTCCATTATAGTATCTGACACAAATCCATCTTTAAGTGTTTGTTTAATTGTTTTCTCATCTATAAATTACTTGTTCATTAACGATTTCTGTTGCTCGATTGCAAATATTATTCATCTTTCGCACCCACAACATCATATTTCCTGCTTTGAGTTTGTCTGTAACTTGCTCCCGCTCGGCAAATGATTTTACTGTCTGTTCAAATAAATTCTCTACCTGACGCTCAACATCGGCAAGGTAAATGTTGAGCTTATCTGATGTAAGAAGATTGCAATAAAGCATTCGATGATGTGATCTCAGATAGCGTTTGTGCCTTTGTCCCCACATTCCGATTTTGTTTTTGCCAGTGTTTCCAATCGTCAAACAAGGTAATAAATAATTACCATTAACTTTGTATCTTCCACCGTTTTCATCATAAATTGTTCCCCTATCAGAACCTCCTCGTATTTGGTAGGTTCATTATACTTGATATAAAATCCAAAGACGAATGTGCGGATTTCAGAAATAGAAAAAGGCTCTGACCTTTTACAGTCAAAGTCTTTCTCGGTTCTTTGCAATGCCCTATAAAGTTGTATTCTTATAAATTTTAAGTTACTTCCTTATGTGGTGTTAGCAAAATTCACCTCTTCTTTTCGTTATTAATTACAATTTATCATAATTTTTTCGTCGAATTTTGAAATCAGATGACACAACCTCATCAACATCAATGATTGAGATAAAAGCATCTGGGTCTAAATCTGCCATAACGGCTTTAACATCACGGACTTCACTTGGATTTAAGACCACATACAAAATATTTTTTTCGTTTCCAGAGTAAGCCCCTTGGCCATTCAGATAAGTGACCCCTCGATTAATGCCATTAAGAATAGCTTGCGTAGCTTCTTCAGGTTTTTGTGTGATAATAATCATGCCACGCACTGTGTAACCACCATTTTGGACAATTGTCAGAACTTGACTGTAAACAAAGCTTGCTACCAAAGTGTAAAGCATATGTTGTAAATCAATGTAAACCAGCGACGCTGTGAGAACCACGGCATCGACAAAAAGCAACGTCTGACCAAGTTTGAAACCAAATTTTTCTTCGATAACGCCTCCGATAATATCTGTTCCGCCCGTTGTAGCGCCGTAACGAAAGACTAATCCACTACCGACACCAGAAAATAAACCAGCAACAACAGCAACCAACATCATATCATTTTCGAGAACAATCTGAACCGGCACACGTTGCCAAAACCAGATAAAGCATGACATCAAAACAGTGCCATAAATCGTTAGCGCTAGCGATTTTCGTCCAAAAATTCGCGCCCCTAGAATGAACAAAGGAACATTCAAAATAAGTGACGAATAAGCAGGGTTGATTCCGTAAAGAGCATGGGCAATCAAGGTTACACCCGCAACCCCACCTTCAGCAAGAGCATTTGCCATATTAAATTTGACAAAACCGAAAGCATAAATTGCTACACCTATGGCAATTAACACCAAACTTCTTATTTGTCCAAGCTTTTCACGAACCATGTCTCATACCTCCGAAACAAAATTTTCTGCATCTTGTAAATTATAACGCCATAAACAAAGAAGCTGAGAACTTCTCAACCTCTTAATCCTCAACAAAACATCCAATAATATGAACATTTTCAGCAACTGAAACAAAGGCATTTGGGTCAGTTTTTGTCATCAGATACTTAAAGTCATTATATTCTTCACGAGTAATAATAGCCAACAAAATTGCTTTTTTCTCATGATTATAAGTTCCTTCGGCATCGTTGATTTGTGTCACTCCACGGTGTAATTTGGTGTGAATCATCGCAATTACCTTTTCAGGACGATTGGTCACAATCGTTGCTTGCATTTTCTTCTGCTTAGTAAAAATAGCATTTGTCACACGGCTAGAGACAAAGATAGTCACCATAGAATAAAGGGCATATTGCCAACCAAATAAAATGCCAGCAAAAATCATGATAACACCATTAACCGTGAGAGAAATGCTTCCCACATCACGGCCTGTCCTTTTCCGAATGGTCAAACTAATGATATCAGTACCACCACTTGAAATACAAGATTTTAAACTAAAGCCAACACCAGTCCCCATGACCAAACCACCAAAAATGGCATTAACCAGGGGATCAGTCGTCAGAGTAATTTCAGGAACAATTTGAATAAAGAAAGAACTCATCGAAACTGTAATGAGTGTAAAAACAGTGAATTTATGTCCGACTTTATACCAAGCTAAAACGAGCAACGGCACATTAATCGCATAAAAAATAACTGAAATTGGCACCCTAAAGCCAATTAAACGCTCACTAATCGCCGATAAAACCTGTGCAAAACCAGTTGCACCACTTGAATAAACGTGTCCTGGTTGGAAGAAGAAATTAACCGCAATTGCCGATAGCAAACCATAAAAAAGAGAAGCGGAAACTTTTTCCGCATACTTCTCTCTTGAAATGCTCTGCATTGTCTTTAACAGACCATATCTTTCTGCCCAACGGCTAACAATAAACTTTGTTTTCTTTTTCAAAGATGTTTTCTTAATCATTAGTTTCGATTGCTAAAGCTAATTCATCTAATTGTTTATCTGCGACAAGACTTGGTGCTTGTGTCATTGGATCCGCAGCTTTATTATTTTTAGGAAATGCAATAACTTCACGAATGTTATCTTCACCAGCAAGAAGCATAACGAAGCGGTCAAGACCGATAGCAAGTCCACCATGTGGCGGGAAACCGTAGTTCATAGCTTCTAACAAGAAACCAAATTGGTCATTTGCTTCTTCTGCTGTAAAGCCAAGCGCTTTAAACATACGTTCTTGCAATTCTTTTTGGTTGATACGCAAGCTACCGCCCCCAAGTTCATAACCGTTAAGAACGATATCGTAAGCAACTGCACGTACTTTAGCAAGGTCACCTTCTAATTCATGAGCGGATTCTTCAGTTGGCAATGTGAATGGGTGGTGAGCAGACATGTAACGTCCTTCTTCTTCAGACCATTCAAACATTGGCCAATCAACAACCCAAAGGAAATTAAATTTAGAGTTGTCAACCATATCAAGTTCTTTAGCGATACGAGTACGAAGAGCACCAAGAGTATTATTAGCAACTTCAAGAGTATCGGCAACAAAAAGAACCAAATCATTTTCTTCGAGTTGTAAACTTACTGTCAACTTATCTTCGATACTTGTTAAGAATTTAGCAACCGGTCCAGTAATCACACCATCAGTAAATTTGACCCATGCAAGACCTTTGGCACCAAATTGTTTTGCAAATTCTGTTAATTTATCAATGTTTTTACGTGAGTATTTATCTGCATTCCCCTTAACAACAATAGCTTTTACAACTGGAGCTTGTGAGAACACTTTGAAATCAACATCCTTGACAACTTCTGTCAAGTCTTGTAAAAGCATTTCAAAACGAGTATCAGGTTTGTCTGAACCGTAGTTGTTCATTGCATCGTCATAAGACATACGCGGGAATGGCAATGTGACATCAATTCCTTTTGTATCTTTCATGACTTTAGCGATCATTCCTTCAGTGATATCTTGGATATCTTGGTCTGACAAGAATGATGTTTCCATATCAACCTGTGTAAACTCAGGTTGACGATCACCACGCAAATCTTCATCACGGAAACATTTAACGATTTGGTAGTAACGATCAAAACCAGCATTCATCAACAATTGTTTTGTGATTTGTGGACTTTGTGGCAAAGCGTAAAAGTGACCTTGGCTCACACGACTTGGTACCAAGTAGTCACGCGCACCCTCTGGAGTTGATTTTGTCAACATTGGTGTTTCAACATCAATGAATTCTAACTCATCCAAATAGTTACGGATTGAGTGAGTAACTTTTGCACGTAATTTAAAGTTGTTAAGCATTTTTGGACGACGAAGATCCAAATAACGGTAACGAAGACGGTTATCATCGCTAACTTCCACATCATCTTTGATTTCAAATGGTGTTGTTTTAGCGGTGTTCAAAACTGTCAATGCTGATACTTTCAATTCAACAGCACCAGTTGGCAAGTTAGTGTTTTCTTGTTCACGTTGTGCAACGACACCAGTTACTTCGATAACGAATTCGTTACGAAGACTTTCTGCAGTTGCCATAACATCACTTGAAACTTTCTCCGGGTTGATGACTAATTGCATGATACCTTCGCGGTCACGAAGATCGATGAAAATAAGTCCACCTAGGTCACGACGACGTCCGACCCAACCTTTTAGAGTAATTTCTTGGCCAATGTGTTCGCTGCGAACACGACCAGCATACATTGTACGTTTCATTTGATATGATTCTCCGTTTTAAATTTATTCATTCCCACCTATTATAGCAAAAAGCACGTAAAAACCCCACCCATGTGGGGGAGTTTTTTAATTTTTTTGAGAAATAGCAAGAATTTGAAAGGTTCAAAATGGTATAAAACTCCTATTTGAGATGTCTTTTTGTTACCACACTCCAAAATTTAGTAAACTTTCAAATTCCTTTTAACCAAATCATAACATTTAATCAGTAAAGGATAGATAGCATAGAATAGCAATCCATCACCTATCAATACCAAAATATTTAACGGAGCTTCTTTAAGATAATCTAGTGGATAGGTGTTATATGAATCATAAACTATTTTTGTTGATATTGTAGGAGATAAGCTACAACAACTGCTACGATTTCTATCACACTCCCTATCACAAGACTAATTACTCTCGCTTTAGGAAGTACGCTTTCTTCTGTAACTAAAGTTTACAATATAAAACAACCAGTTAATGAACTGTGAGTACACAATTATTAGCTAGTTGTTGTCGTTTAATCTAATTTATTCAATACTTCAGCGAAGTTGTTTGTAATTTCGTCAAAGCTTACGGTCATTTCTTCGCGAGTTTTATTATTTTTCACAGCTACTTGACCTGCTTCAATTTCACTTTCGCCTAAAGTGATAATTGTTTTAGCATTAAAGACGTCTGCTGATTTGAATTGCGCTTTGATTTTACGTCCAAGGTAGTCACGTTCTGCTGAGAAACCTTGGTTGCGGATAGCTTGAACAAGTTCCAACGCTTTAAGGTTTGCACCCTGTCCCAAAACAGCAATGTAAACGTCCATTTCTTTTTTAACTGGTAATTCAATACCTTGTTTGTCCAAGATAAGAAGCAAACGTTCAATACCAAGTGCAAAACCAAATCCTGGTGTTTCTGGTCCGTCAAAGTATTCAACGAGACTGTCATAGCGACCACCAGCACAAATTGTCAATTCAGATTTATCAACAGTTGTGATGAATTCAAAGATAGTGTGGTTATAGTAATCAAGACCACGAACCATGTTTGTATCAATGACATATGGGATATTGAGAGTTGCAAGCATACTACGCACAGCATCAAAATGAGCTTGGCTTTCGTCATCAAGATAATCAAGGATTGATGGTGCGTTTTCAACAGCAATCTTGTCTTCTTTTTCTTTTGAATCAAGGACACGAAGTGGGTTTTCATCTAAACGACGTTGACTGTCTTTTGACAATTGCTCACGCATTGGCGTAAGGTAATCAATCAAAGCTTGACGATATGCCGCACGGCTAGCTGCACTTCCCAAAGTATTCAAATGAAGCGTAACATCTTTAATGCCCAGCGTTTGGAACAATTGGTAAGCCATCGTGATTGTTTCAACGTCTGTGGCAGGATTTGCTGAACCGAAACACTCAACACCAACTTGATGGAATTCACGCAAACGCCCAGCTTGTGGACGTTCGTAGCGGAACATTGAGCCGATGTAGTACATCTTAACTGGCTTTTGAACTTCTGGTGCAAATAATTTATTTTCCACAAAAGAACGCACAACAGGAGCTGTACCTTCTGGACGCAAAGTAATATGGCGGTCACCTTTATCGTGGAAATCATACATTTCTTTTGTCACGATGTCCGTTGTGTCACCAACAGAACGGCTGATAACCTCATAATGTTCAAACATTGGTGTACGAATTTCGCTGTAATTGTATTTTTTAAATGTTTCACGCGCAACAGCTTCCACATATTGCCACTTAGCACTTTCGCTAGGTAAAATATCCTGTGTTCCTTTAGGTTTTTGTAATTTCATAAATTTAAGACATATGGCACCAAATTAAAACAAATTTAGCCCCTAATTCCTTTCTACTATTGTAGCGATTCAATCATTTCTATTTTATCACAAAAACAAGTTATGCAGAAGAATAGTCTGTTCTTTTTTAGGATTTTCTTATGAATTATTCCTTGATGACTTTCGTTTTTAACTAGCAGCCAAGCATTAGTAACCACATTCGCACCTATTTATATTTTTTTGTCAAGTAACTTTACTTTACAAAAAAGATATGTTATTATGTTAAAGTTGATTAAAAATCAAAAACAAAAAAATATTATCGGAGGAAATAAAACATGGCAGTACCTGCACGTCACACTTCAAAAGCGAAGAAAAACAAACGTCGTACACACTACAAATTGACTGCTCCATCAGTTAAATTTGACGAAACTACTGGAGATTACTCACGTTCTCACCGTGTATCACTTAAAGGATACTACAAAGGACGTAAAATCGCTAAAGCAGCTAAATAATAGAAGGGAGATACCATGCGCGTAAATATTACACTTGAACACAAAGAATCTGGTGAACGCTTGTACCTTACTTCAAAAAACAAACGTAACACTCCAGACCGTCTTCAATTGAAAAAATACTCACCAAAATTGCGTAAACACGTAATCTTTACTGAGGTTAAGTAGACATTCAATACACGTCAATTTAGACGAAAAATATTGATTTTAAGCGATTTTTAAAATTTTGAATTCCAATATATTGCATTAAAAATCAATTGAATCTCTACCTTTTAGGAAGAAAATTGAATCGGATAATAACAAAAAGTACTCTAGTTCAGTTAGAGTACTTTTTAAATATTGTGAAAAATCAAACTCCGTTTTTCAACCACCTTCTTGTGAAATTATATATATATATATAATTTATAATGAATAATACAAGAATATAAGGTAATATAACATAAAATGGTGAGAAATTTTGAATAATTCCCTTAGCCATAGCATCACTAACTTCATCATACAGTGAGTTAGAAGCATCAAAAATGGCTACATATTTAAATATACCCCCTACTGCAACTAGAATAATTGATGTAATCCAGTAAGCTAATGAAACCCCTATTGAAACAAGCATATTCGAAAAAATAACACTAATTGTACCAACAATTAAAAGATACTGTAATACAATTATAGAAAAAGCTATTGTTGAGAATAGGAAATAGAAATTTGAAAATCCTAATATAAGACAAACAATAATATTTGCAAAAATTATTGATACTACAAATTCAATAAACAGCACAAAAAGCTTACTGTAAAAATATTGCACTAATTGATAGCCTGAAAAATAATTCCACAAGATAGTTTTTTCAGAATAGTCCTTATTAAAAAAATAGACAACAACAAAACCAAATATTAGAAATCCAAATTGTGTAAATACTGTATACGTACTAAAATAAAAATCCCCTACCCCTAAAGTGTTAACTTTATCAATTCCAACAGGTAAAATATACCCCAAAACATAAGATAGCATTACTGTTGATACAATATAAAAAAGTGTTCTATTCCTTATTGACTTACGCAACTCCAATTTAAACATATTACTATTCTCCCAAATACCAACTAATTGCCTTATCCAATGAATCAACCTTATTAAGCTTAGCATTATCAATTACTAGATAATTCCCTTCAAGTTCCCTAATATCACTTATATCATGTGATATATTAATAATTATTTTCCTAGGATTATTAATAATATAATTTTTAAAAAAAGTATGTATCTCATCAACTGTTTTTTTATCTAAAGCATTTGTAATTTCATCAAAAATAACAATATCCTTATCTAAAGAGAGAAGTACATATAATTTTACTTTTTGTTTTTGACCATCGCTTAAATATCTCAGTTTGACATGAGCGTCAATAGACTCTATATTTAATAAATTATATATTTCACTAGATAATTTCCATGGAACTGTATTTTGCAAATCTAATATAGTCAATTCGCTAGGAATATTTGAGTAACTAGATATAATTAAAGTTTTTTCAGAAATATCACTTGGAAAGCACTTACTACTATTTAGTATAAAATCCTTTGCGAGTTGCGATTTACCAGAACCATTCCTACCCAAAACGTGATTAATTTTTCCTTTTTCAAAGAATAGTTTCGTATTTTCTAATAATTTTTTATTACCAACTGTTAGGTTATAATTATCAATAATCATCTCATACTCCTTAATTTACTTACTTTAGAGAATGGTTTGTTCAAATATCAATCTAATTATTTATCATATTAATGTGCTGAGCCAGCAATCCATCTGTTGGCTTGACTTTTTACAAAATACCAAAGGTCATTAACATTATCAAGTTCATTTTTTTGAGTAAGAACTTTTTCAAAACTCATATCATCAAGAATAGCTTTTGTTTCTCTTTGTACCATTTTATTTTGTTTCATATTAATTTATTTTCTTGCTAAATCTACATGTTGCTGCCCATTTAATTTTCTAGTCATGTTCACCTTCTCCTTTATATTTATCTAATTCATTTGAGTAACTAATCCCACTATTTCTTTTGTTAACCATTTTGTTAAAGCATCCAATTCAGCTTGTATTGTGTATTTATAGCCCGAAGTAATGGCTTTTGCCTGCATAGCGTCTAAAAAGATTTCTTGCGAAGAAGAAAGTCCGCCATTGTTTCGAATTAGTTGTTTTCTAAGTGTTGTCAAACGTGCTAATTCTTTATTGGTTTCATGTTGGGCAAGTTGCCCTTTACCAGTTGACCGAGAAAGAATATTGCCATCTTTATCAAATTGATAGCCTCCCCACATATGTTGGTCGATTAATCCTACTTTTTTTGATTCGACTTCAATTAATGTCCCAACTTGTTTTTTATGTTCAGAATAGCCAATAGGTACAAGGTCTTTCGTATCAATAAAGTTAAAAATCTTTCCGGCATTGGTCAATTTATCTGCGTTTTTTTGTTGGTGCTTATTTAAAATACTGTAAATATTGGGACCCTGATAGACATAAACACCATCTACTCGTTCGTGAAATTCTTCTGGTAAATCAGAAATCGCATATTGTCCGTCCATTGCACCTAAAGAATGACCATAAACAGAAACCAACGCATTGGGATAGGTTCTCATTGTTTTTTGTAAAGTATCGGCAGAAGATTGTAGTTGAGGCATAGTAGCTGCCCCTCCGTTAGAGAGTATTTGTAAAGCGGTTGGAATGTCATTCAGTACCCAATCTGCACGTACGTCCCAAAAAGTAGGGTTTTTAGGGTCGAATAAATTATCTACACTAGGAGCGGTTGACCCACGATAAAGCACAGTTACTTCTTTCACTGTTTCTCGTTCAGCGAGCGACGCATTAGGAGAAACATAATGGTCAGTGATTACGAATGATTGTTCACCGGAAATTTTATTGAATTTTTGAGAGACATAACCGATTGTTTTAGAATCGTTTTTAATCGTTACAGTGTCGCCCTTTTTCCAATTTTTATATTCATTTTGTGCTATTTCTATACGCTCTTTTCCAGAATAAACTTTATTACTCATTGCCATACTTCTCCTTTAATTTTGTGTCTAATTTACTTGAATATCCTCCTCCACCACCTGTGAGGTCATTATCCCATTTGTTTAAGCTTGAATACACATATAGTTCTTCGTCATTGTTAACATATAAAGTTACATCAATTCCTCCCATAGGATTGTGTTTAATACTGTCATAGTCAATTTTATACGACTGAATTACTCCTTCAGGAGTTAAGGCATTAGGGTCTAAATTTCGTAATCCTTCTTCAAATATTTTTTTTGCTTCGTCACTTTTGACAACTGTGACCATTTCTTTCTGTAATAGTTTGTTATCCATATAAAGTTTTCCTCCTAAGATTATGCTTAATGCAATAAAGAGATAGAAAAACAGCTTTCTTTTTTTCATTCCTTTTCTCCTTTTTTCTCTTTTCGTTTAGTATATAAAAAAGTGGAAAAATTGACAAATACGTTATTTTAATATCTAGTTAACATAATGTACACTATGCCAAGTAGCCCCTCTACCAATGGATAGAGACGCTCACTTTGTGATTTTTAATTGGTCTAGCTAAAAGCAACTTTCTAAAGCTTGATTTTTTGCGGTTATCTATATCTAATTCTTTGTGCATTTTTATCTGTACTATACTTGTCATCTACCACAAAGCGATAGCTTGAATGGACTACCTCAAAATAGATGTCTTTAAGTGTTTTTTTAGTTGCCATGATTTTCGCAAATTCATTTGCTCGCTTGCCAAACAATCGTAATTCAGACCGTATCCATATCTCTTTATTTTGTAATGATTGCCCTTGTTCTCTACGCTCCAGCAACTTATTGTAGATACCTAATTGTTGCCCATCGCTACCTTTTGCACCAATATTGACAAAATAATAGTAATAAGTGACATCGTTTCCTCAATCTAAATAGCAAATTAATTATTTACATCACTGTAAATATATTGTAAAGAAAGGCTGTCTTAATCAGCATTCTCTAGTTAACTCATTAAGTGTATAAAAGTTTCCTTCGTTTTTCAAATAATCTGATTTTAAAAACCGAGAACATTGTTCACATCAAAAAAAGATTGAAGAGATTGTCCAAAATGAACGTTTTCCTCAATCTAGTAATCTTATTTTTCTGTTTTTGGTTGTCTGTAAATGATAAGTCCAAGTACCATGAAAGCAACAAGGAATGCTGAAAGAACACCAACTTGTGTACCAATTGAACCTGTCATCGAAATGGTTTGACGTAAACCTGTTACAATGTAACTCATTGGCATATATGGGTGAACAACTTGGAAGAACTTAGGACTAAGCTCGATTGGATATGAACCACCTACGGAACCGACTTGAAGCAGTAGCATAATAAGTGATAGGAATGAGCCATAACGATTATCCCAACCAACTAGAGCCGTTACAAGAGCCATTAACGTCCAACCACCTAAGATGATAAGGAGGATTGTTTTCCATTCGTAATTAGCCTCAAAGCCAAGGAATTGAATAGCACCATACAATACTAATGAACCAACCGTTGAAATCAATCCATTAATAAAGAGTTTTTGTTTTGCCCATTCAAAACGATTTTTCACAGGATGTCCTGACAATGAGCTTGCAAAGATAACGTTCGTTGAAAGGGCAACTACCATAAGTGATACTGCAATCATGTAAGGTGCCATACCAATACCATTTACTTTCACGCTATCATTATCTGTTTCTTTTGTTGATACAGGGTTAGAAACCAATTTAGCATTCTTATTTGTTACAGAAACGAGTGATAATTGGTCACTTGCCTCTGAAAGTGATGATGTCAATGTTGAAATACCACTTGTCAAGGTTGTCAAGCCACTTGTCAACGTATCACTACCAGCAGCTAACTGACTTGAACCAGAGGCCAATTCTTCCGCACCAGATTGCAATTGAGAAGCTCCACTTGTCAACTGAGTATTGCTAGCAGCCAATTGATTAGCTCCAGAAGCCGCTTGGGAAACACCACTTGTATAAGTTGTTACCCCTGTCAACAATTCGCTTGCGCCACTACTTAGTTTAGTATTAAGTGTTGAGATTCCTGAAGCAATTTGACTACTTCCAGGGGCAATTTGTGTTGTAGCAGCTGTATTAACCTGATTTAAACCAGTAGATAATGTTGTCAAGGCTGTAACAGCACCAGGTAATGCTACATTTGACTGATTTGCAATTTGGGAAACTCCCATTTGTAACTCAGTTACCTTACTTGATAAAGATGATAACTCTGTTAAAGCAGTTTCCATTGTTTGAACATCTGTTAAAATTTGCTGTGCTTGTTGACTGACACTATTTCCTGAAGTATTTAATGCATTAACTAACTCAGCTTGTTGTGTTGCATCTAAACTTTGGTAAGTAGCTGTTTCTTGAATAGCAGTCAATCTGGCTGAACTATCCTTTTCTTCTGCCTCCAAAATTCCCTTAGCTTGTGCAGCAATATCACTTAAAGCAGTCGAAATTTTTGTAGCATCAACTTTAGTAGAAATCTCAGAAACTGAAGCGTTTAATTGTTGAATTCCAGCATTTAATTGTGGTAAACCTGAAATTAATGACTGAATATTTGTAGATTCTTCTGCTGAAAGTGTTGTCGCTGTTGCTAACTTCTGTAAACCATCGGTTAAACTATTAGCACCATCAACTAATTGTTGTACTTGTGCAGAACTTTCTTTTAGTTGAGCTACACCACTTACAAGTGCTGCTGAATTACTATCTAATTCATTTGCTCCACTCGCCAAACTTGACACGCCGTTTGTATAAGTTGTCAAGCCGCTTGAAAGTGTCGCTGTTCCGTCTGCTAAAGTTTGGCTGCCTGATGCTGCTGTGTTGAGATTATCTGTAATGGTTTGACTGCCAGATTCAAGTTGTTGGCTTCCTGAGAGCAACTCTTTACCACCGTCACTTGCTTCTTGTAAACCATCTTGTAAACTAGACATGCTCTTGAATACAGCTTTTGTATAAGTTTCTGTGATATTTTCAGAAACAGTATCTTTAAGCTTGGTCATCGCAGATTCGCTCATTTTAGAAGCGACAAAGCTACGTCCAGCTGTTGTTTGATAATTAATTGTCAATTTTTCAGGGTCATCTGTCAAAAGGCTGGCTGCCTTTTCAGACAAATCCTCTGGTAATGTGATAACCATATAGTAATCACCATTTTCCAGACCCTCTTCTGCTTTTTCTGCGCTAACAAAGTGATAATCTAAGGCTTTATTTTTAGACATACTGTCCACCATATTATCACCGATTGATAGCGTTTGGTCATTTAAAGTTGATGACTTATCTTGATTGACAACTGCTACTGGCAAATCATCAACATTTCCGTAAGGATCCCACATAGAACCCAAGAAAGATAAGTTATAAAGTGCTGGAATAAGAGCAACACCAATCATTGTTACCCAAAGTTTTGGGCTTTTTATAAGTACTTTTAATTCTTCTAACATATTTTCTCCTAATTTGGACACAGTGTTCAAAAATTATGATAAAATATATTATACAGAGATATAAAATAATTTCAAGACAAAAGAAGGGGTTTTTGGACACTCTGTCTAAAAGTGTTCAAAAGATTTTTATTATGGCAAATGATAATCGCAGAGCTAACACCAAAAAAGCCATTCAAGAAGCTATGGTCGCCCTTTTAAAGACAGAGAGTTTTGACGACATTACCACCATCAAAATTGCTAAAGAAGCTGGCATTAGCCGTTCAAGTTTCTACACACATTATAAGGATAAATTTGAATTGATTGATTCCTGTCAACAAACCCTTTTCAATCAAGTTGAATATATTTTTGAAAAACACGAAGGCAATAAAGAACAAGCGTTTTTAGAGATTTTTGAATTTCTAAAACGTGAGCAATTGCTATCTGCCTTAATTTCGGCGAATGGCACGCGGGAATTTCAAGCTTTTATTGTTAATAAGGTGCTCATCTTTATCAATACTGATTTTCAAAATCGTTTTGGGCGTGAGGAACTTTCCCCTGTCGAAAAAGAATACAGCAGTATCTACTTTGCCTACGCCTTTTTTGGCCTCTGCCAATCTTGGATAGCTAATGGCAAAAAAGAATCTCCTCGCCAAATGACTAACCTCATTTTAAAACTTTTACCACTATCACTATAACCACCCATTCTTAAAGTCGCCTTTTGGCGACTCTGAATGTAGCCAAACTTACTTTTAACTCAAAATAAGTTGCAAACAATTGTTGTCTCACTGTTCGATTTCAGGATTATTTGCAAACAAAGTGAGCGCAAAAACGATACCTCGTTTCTCCTACATTTCGGAAGCTTTGAGAATTCCTTGGATTCCTTCAATAGTCCACTGGACTATTGAATCTGCCATCGGCTCAAACCATCCAGTGGATGGTTTGAGGTCTGAGCCTAGAAATAAAAAAGCGAGGAACCTAAGGGAAGTATCAAAAAAGACTTTTCTATTAAAAAAAAGTCATAACCACCCATGAAAACGGGTGGCTTGTACACCGGCTATAAGCCGTTAATCTCCAGCAGCGTCTAAATCCTCCATCTGAAAATGGTTCTTCATACTCTTTTACACTTAACTTATCCAAAGCTATGTCATCTTTCTCCTGTTCGCAAATATACTTCGCTACGGTTCGTTCGTTTAATCCAACAGCACTTACGTAATAGCCCCTAGCCCAAAACTTGCGATTTCCATATTTATATTTTAAATTTGCGTGCTTATCAAATATCATCAAAGCACTTTTACTTTTTAAATATCCCATAAGATCCGAAATCGCAAGTTTCGGTGGAATTAAAACAAGCATATGAACATGATCTGACATCATATGTCCTTCTATTATCTCAACTCCTTTATATTGACATAGGTGACGGAAAATACCTATTAAGTCTTGTCTAATTGTATAGTAAATGGATTTTCTACGATATTTGGGTGTGAATACTATGTGATATTTGCACATCCATTTTGTGTGTGATAAACTGTAACTGGTTTTTGCCATTTCTTTTTCTAACCTGAACAATTAGATTATATCAGGAAAAAGAAATGGAAGCTCAAAGCCTTGTCAGCCACCAGCTTAGCTGGTGGTTTTCTTGTTTTTCTCTTCGAGAAAAACTGACTTGAAGCCATAAAAAAACACGGCAAAGACCGTGGTTTTAAATACTTCAATAAACTGAGAATTAAAGCATTTTGTTGTAGTACTCAACGATAAGTGCTTCGTTGATTTCTGGGTTGATTTCGTCGCGTTCTGGAAGACGAGTCAATGAACCTTCAAGTTTTTCAGCGTCAAATGATACAAATGCTGGACGTCCAAGAGTAGCTTCAACAGCTTCAAGGATAGCAGGTACTTTAGCTGATTTTTCGCGAACTGAGATAACTTGACCTGGAGTTACGCGGTATGAAGGGATATCAACACGTTTACCGTCAACAAGGATGTGACCGTGGTTAACGAATTGACGAGCTTGACGACGAGTAGTTGCAAGACCTAAACGGTAAACAACGTTGTCAAGACGACGTTCCAAAAGAACCATAAAGTTGAAACCAAGAGTTCCACCTTTAATCTTAGTAGCTTGTACGAACAAGTTACGGAATTGTTTTTCACCTACACCGTAAGTGAAACGAAGTTTTTGTTTTTCAGCCAATTGCAAACCATATTCGGAAAGTTTGCTACGGTTGTTAGGACCGTGTTGACCTGGCACGTAGTTACGACGTGCTAATTCTTTACCTGTACCTGTAAGAGACAAGCCAAGGCGACGTGATTGTTTCCATGATGGACCTGTATAACGTGACATTAAAAATGTCCTCCTATAAAATAAAAATTTTGTAGGAAATAACAAATTAGAGAATCCTGATTCGTGCAGTTGACTTTCATCTAAACAGCCAAGATTACTTTTCCGACTTCTAGGAGCTTTTCTAATAAGAAGAAAAACTGTAGAAGAGCCAACTGTTGACGAGCTTCATACTCTCCTGCTATTATTTCACACAAAGATTAGTTTAACATAAAAAAAAGGCGTTGTAAAGCCTTTTTATCTACTATTGCTGATAATTCTAATCAAGGATTAATCAAAATAGCGAATCAATGTTTTTTCAGTTAAAATATCTGAATAAGTGTATGATTCAACATAGGAATTGTTGATTGCTCCTGGAACATCTGAATTTTCATTGTATTCAACGATAAATAATGAAGGGTAAACTTCAGTCAAACGACCAACTTTATTTTTTTCACGTTTACGACCATTTTCAAGTGTCAATTCAACAAGTTGACCTTCATGGGCTTTAATATCTTCTTTGATTTTTTTCATTTTTGCTACATCTGCAAATGCATCACTCATCTTCTACTTTGCTCCTTAATAAAGTAATTTTATATTTATCAACGCTCTTCAAACTGTGCTATACTAGAAAATTTATTGTATTCTTTTTGGAAGATTAATTTCACTGTGCCACGCGCTCCTGAACGGTTCTTCTCCAAGATAACTTCGATAGTATTGTCTTCGACAGCGTCATCATTTTCTTCACCCTCACGACGATAATAATCATCACGATACAAGAAGGCAACGATATCCGCATCTTGCTCGATAGAACCTGATTCACGAATATCTGACAACACAGGACGTTTATCCTGACGTTGTTCAACACCACGAGACAGCTGACTAAGTGCGATAACAGGGACTTTCAGCTCTTTTGCTAAAATTTTCAATTGACGTGAAATATCAGAAACCTCCTGTTGTCGGTTTTCTGGACGTGTTCCTGTAATCAACTGTAAATAGTCAATGACAATCAAGCCAAGACCACCCTCAACTTCTTGAGACAGCTTACGTGCTCGTGCACGAATTTCAGTGATTTTAATCCCTGGTGTATCATCAATATAAATCGGTGCTTCTGCTAAAGCACCTTGGGCAATGGTAATGTTGTTCCATTCTTGGTCGGTCAATTGACCTGTTCGAAGGTGGTGAGAATCAACCATTCCCTCAGCAGCCAACATACGGTCAACCAAACTTTCAGCACCCATTTCCAGAGAGAAAATAGCGACTGGTTTATTTTGTTTAGTCCCAACATTTTGCGCAATGTTCAAAACAAAAGCAGTTTTCCCGACGGCTGGACGTGCAGCAAGGATAATCAATTGATCAGGGTGTAAACCTGTTGTAATCTTATCCAAATCACGAAAACCAGTCGACAATCCAGTAACATCACTTGTCTGACGAGAACGGATTTCCAAATTTTCATAGTTGACCTTCAAAACATCTGAAATCTTACGAAAACCACTGCGATTGCTATGTTCATTAATCTCAACAAGGGCTTTTTCTGCCCCCGCAATAACGTCTTCAGAATCCGTAGCACCTTCATAGGCAAGGTTTACAGTCTCTGTCAACCTAGAGATGATATTACGCAGCATCGCCTTTTCAGCGACAATTTTAGCATAATATTCTGCATTGGCACTCGTAGGAACGCTATTGACAAGTTCGACAATGTAAGACAAGCCACCAATGTTTTGTAAATCCCCTTGGTCATCAAGAATTGTTCTAACTGTTGTGGCATCAATAGCCTCATTACGATCGCTAAGTGTAATCATTGCCTTAAAAATAACTCTATGAGAATACTTATAGAAATCATCTGAGCTAATGTATTCACGGACAGTAATAAGCTTATCTGGCGAGATAAAAATCGAACCTAAGACAGACTGCTCTGCTAATAAATCTTGTGGCTGAACTCTCAATTCTAACTCTTCTGCCAAATTCTTCACCTCCCCTAATAACCTCTAAACGTAGGACTATGCTTCCTTAATGCTTAATTTAATTTCAGCAGTTACTTCCTTGTGTAACTTAACAGGAACTTCGACAGAACCAATTGCACGAATTGGATGATTTAACTCGATAGAACGTTTGTTGATTTTTAAACCAAACTGTTTAGCCAATTCTTCAGCAATTTTCTTAGCTGTAATTGAACCAAATGTACGTCCATCAGGTCCAACTTTTTCGGTAACCTTAACAACTGTGGCTTCTTTCTCAAGCTCTACTTTAAGCGCTTGAGCTTCTGCTAAAATTTCAGCTTGTGCTTTTTCTTCTGATTTTTGTTTACCTTTTAATTCACCAATAGCTTGGTTAGTCGCTTCTTTAGCTAAATTTTTCTTAATTAAAAAGTTTTGGGCATAACCTGTTGGGATCTCTTTGATTTCGCCTTTTTTTCCTTTACCTTTAACATCTGCTAGAAAAATAACTTTCATCACTCTACCTCCATGTCTTCTCTTAAATCATTTTCAATTATTTCAAGTAATAAGTGTTCGGCTTGACTAACAGTTATGTCTGATAGTTGACAAGCTGCTAGGGTAAAATGCCCACCGCCACCGAGTTCTTCCATCATTTGTTGAACATTGATTTTACTGCGGCTACGTGCCGAAATAGCTACTTTATTAGGAGCAACCTGAACAATAACAAACGTTGCTTCAATGCCAGCTAGAGATAACATGGTATCTGCAGCTTTACTGGCAACTACTTTACTGTAAACCACATTATCGCCACCACTGGCAATGATAATGTGGTCATAAAGTTTACGCCCTTTGAGAACAAGTTCATTAACCAATCGATATTCCTCAAAATCTGTTTGAGAAATGTTTTGAATTTCAACGCTATCACTTCCTTGAGATCTAAGATAGCTTGCAACATCAAATGTTCGACTTGTAACGCTAGCTGAAAAATTATTCGTGTCCAACATAATCCCTGCCATTAAAATACTAGCTTGAATTTTACTTAGACGTTTACCAGCATTTTGGAATTGAATTAATTCGGTTACTAATTCACTTGCGCTACTTGCACCACTTTCAATAAAGGTCAATATGGCTTTTTCTGGGAAATTATTGTCACGACGATGATGATCAACAACAATGACAGCTGTAAATCTGTTGTAAAGTTCCTGCGATAACGTTAAGTCAATCTTAGAATGATCAACCATTATCAACAGTGATTGGCTTGTCACTAGTTGTAAAGCTTGGTTGACTGAAATTAGATGCGTTTTTCCATCTTCTTGTAACCTTTTAACTGCTCTTGCAATATCAGGGCTCATTTCATCTGGGTTGTAAACCGCATAAGCTTCCTCGATGACATTACTTGCAAAGAACTGCATCCCAATCGCTGAACCAAGAGCATCCATATCTAGATTACGATGTCCGACAACAAATACTCTATCCACTTTTTTTATGTGGTCTGAAATAGCAGTCATCATCGCACGGGTACGCGTACGGGTACGTTTAACGGTAGATACTGACCCACCACCAAAATACAATGGTTTCTTATGCTCATCATTTTCACCAATAACAACTTGGTCACCACCACGCACAAGTGCTGTATTCAAATTTTGAAGAGCCACTTGCCCAATTTGCTGATGATTATCATCACCATAAGCAACCCCCATGCTCAAAGTCAACGGTAACTCACGCTCTTCTTTAGCCTGTTTACGAAAAGCTTCTAGTACTGTAAACTTATCGTCAATTAGACTACTTAAAACAGCATAATCTGTGAAAAAGTAAAAACGGTCCATATCCACACGACGATAAAAAATATTTTTAGACTTCATGAAATTCGATATAAAATTAGCAATAAAACTATTGATTTGAGAAATTTCCGCATCAGATAAATCATCTGTTGTATCGTCATAATTATCAATTGAAATAATCCCGATAACTGGTCGCAAAAGCGCAGCATCTCCTAGTTGACGATTTCCCATTGACGTATCAAAGAAATAAAAAATCCTTGAAGATGAATCAATGTAAGATGAATATTTATTGCCATTTAACTCAAAAGTTTGGCCGGCATCTCCTTCACGCTTATTGCCAATAATTTTTTGGATGAGCTCGTCCTCAAATTCCCCTTCTTCACTAGTGAAGATAAGTTCAGCGTATGGATTGAACCACTCAACTTCATTTGTAGATTGCTCAAATTGAACAACACCAACGGGCATCTGTTCTAATAAACTCTTCAAACTGACTTCTGTTTGGTCGTTTAGTAATTCAATTTGTTCATGTTCTGATAACTCATATGTTTTTTTTTGATAATAAAGCAATGCAACAAGCAAAGACAGCGCCAAAAAGATTGCAGCTAAAATAGCTGACTCCGTCTGAAAAAGTCTGACACAAATAGCCAAAATCCCAAATAAAATCAAGTCTATCATGACTAAGTGAATAGTTGCAAATCGAAATCTTTTCATTGGTTAACCTCTTAGCTTACAATTATACCATAAAACAGCCTTATTTGATAGTGCTGTCATTGATTTAAAGATTACAATTTTATGACTTAATCATTCGCTTTTCTATGATGTTTTTGCTTGCCTTCTAGGTAAACCATCAAAATAGAAATATCTGCTGGGTTAACACCTGAAATACGGCTTGCTTGACCGATTGTTTCTGGGTTAATTTTCTTGAATTTTTGACGTGCTTCTGTTGCGATAGAATCAATATCATCCCAGTCAATATTAGCAGGAATACGTTTTTCTTCCATGCGTTTCATTTTGGCTACTTGGTCAAGGGCTTTGTTGATATAACCTTCATATTTGATTTCAGTTTCCAAAAGTTCAATCACTTTGCTGTCAAGTTTTTCTTCAACAGGACCAACAAAGCTTGTCGCAATGTCATGATTGATTTCAGGACGACGCATGAATTCTTTTGCTGTCAAGGCATCTGTTAATGGTTTGAAACCAAGTGCTTCAATACGTGCATTAGTTTCTTTAACTGGCTTAATTTTAAGAGTTGACAACCTTGTCAACTCATTGTCAAACTGACGTTTACGATTCAAGAAACATTGATAACGTTCATCATCAACCAAACCGACACGGTGACCAATCTCGGTCAAACGCATATCAGCATTATCATGACGCAAAATCAAACGATATTCCGCACGACTTGTTAATAAACGATAAGGTTCCAACGTTCCTTTCGTTACCAAGTCATCAATCATAACACCGATGTAAGCATCACTACGTTTAAGAATCATTTCTGGCTTGCCTTGAACTTTCAAAGCAGCATTGATACCAGCAACAATTCCTTGACCAGCAGCTTCTTCGTAACCTGACGTACCATTGGTTTGACCAGCCGTAAAGAGACCTGAAATTTTCTTCGTTTCAAGCGTTGCACGCAATTGGTGTGGCAAAACGATATCGTACTCAATCGCATATCCTGTACGCATCATTTCGGCATTTTCAAGCCCTTTAATAGAATGAATCAATTCTTTTTGAACATCTTCAGGAAGGCTTGTTGACAACCCTTGAATGTAAACTTCTTCTGTTTCACGACCTTCTGGTTCTAGGAAAAGTTGATGACGTTCTTTATCCGCAAAGCGCACAATTTTATCTTCGATAGATGGACAATAACGAGGTCCTACCCCTTTGACAATCCCTGAAAACATTGGTGCACGGTAAAGATTTTTATTGATAATATCGTGGCTTGTTTGGTTCGTATAAGTCAACCAGCAAGGAATTTGGTCTTTGAGGTAATCTTCATCATTGGACATGAATGAAAAATGATTTGGTTTTTCATCACCTGGTTGAATCTCTGTTTCATCGTAATTGATAGAACTTGCTTTGATACGTGGTGGTGTTCCTGTTTTGAAACGACCAATTTCAAGACCTAATTCTTTCAAATTATCTGCAAGTTCAATAGAAGCCAAGCTGTTATTTGGACCAGAAGAATATTTAAGCTCGCCTAGGATAATTTCGCCACGAAGGGCTGTACCTGTTGTGATAACAACTGCTTTAGCTGAAAATTTCTGATTAGTAGCTGTGCGAACACCGACAACTTTACCATCTTCGACTAAAACTTCTTCAATCATTGACTGACGCAATGTCAAATTTTCTTGTTGCTCAACCGTATGCTTCATTGTACGAGAGTAAAGAGCCTTATCTGCTTGCGCACGAAGAGCACGGACCGCAGGACCTTTACCAGTATTGAGCATTTTCATTTGAATGTAAGTCCTATCAATGTTTTTACCCATTTCACCACCGAGAGCGTCAATTTCGCGAACGACAATCCCTTTGGCAGCCCCCCCAATTGCAGGGTTACATGGCATAAAGGACAACATTTCCAAATTAATTGTTGCCAGCATCGTTTTACAACCCATACGAGCCGCAGCCAAACTAGCTTCAACACCAGCATGCCCAGCACCAACAACAATTACATCATAATTTTCAGCAAATTCGTGTGTCATTTTATTTCTCCTTCTTCTTATTTACAAAATGTTTGACTTGACCATCCCAGTTTTTTAGAGCAATTTTTAAAAAGCTTGGATTTAGGTTAATCTTACTGAAGTTCTTCAAACGAAACCCACTCACACATACGCTTCTGACCTCCCTCATATATATCTTTATTAAGGTCAGAAAGCGGGTTCACTAAGTAAAGAAATTCAATTTGATGATGTTTTGTGAGATCCAAAGAAAACTGATTTTTCAACAACAAAAGCCAACTGTTTAACTTCAATATCGATATTAAGTTCTTCTTTCATTTCGCGTATTATGGCATCTTCAGTTAATTCATTTACTAAGATTGCTCCACCTAACAAATAATATTCATTTTTAGGAGATTTTGCTAAATATATTTTTTTATCTTTAATAATTAAGGCTAATGCTCTAACACCGAAGCTCTGCTCACCAATTCTAGTTCTAAAATCCATTTAAAACTCCTTAACTGCACAAAAAACAGCCAAAACCCTCGAAAATTGTGCGATAAAAACGCACAATTCTCATGAGCTTTGACCATCATGATTATTGTATCAAATTAAGTTAAAATGTCAATTTAATTGCCAATAATTTTTCGAGCAATAGTTGATTATATAGATAAGCCAAACCCGTCAACTTATATTTACATCTTTGTCAACTATATGTATTGACAAGCGACTCCATTTTTATAAGCCACATCAATGATTCCGCCACCTAGGCATTCTTCGCCGTCATAGAAAACAACAGCTTGACCTGGTGTAATGGCACGTTGTGGTTCATCAAAGACAACTTCTGCTTTGTCACCTCTAACATGCACTGTAACTTTAGAGTCTGGTTGACGGTAACGGAATTTTGCTGTAACTTCCATTGTAAATTCTTCAGGCATATCACGTGTAAAGTGAATACTTGAAGCGTCAAGGCTAGTTGACATTAGTGAATCATGATAGAAACCTTGACCAACGTAAAGAATATTTTTTGACAAATCTTTTCCGACAACAAACCAAGGTTGATTGTCACCACCTTGTTGTCCACCGATACCAAGACCGCCACGTTGACCGATTGTATAATACATCAATCCAGCATGTTCACCCATATCACGACCGTCAACAGTCATCATACGACCTTTTTGTGCTGGTAAATATTGACTAAGGAATTCTTTAAAATTCTTTTCACCGATAAAGCAAATTCCTGTTGAATCTTTTTTCTTAGCTGTCGCAAGACCTGCACGTTCTGCGATTTTACGCACTTCTGGTTTTTCCAAATGCCCAAGTGGAAACATTGCTTTTTGCAATTGTTCTTGTGATAATTGACTCAAGAAGTAAGTTTGGTCTTTATTATTATCTGCTCCACGTAACATATGAGCAGTACCGTCTTCATCACGAGAAACTTGCGCATAATGTCCAGTTGCTACGTAATCAGCTCCAAGCGTCATGGCATAGTCAAGGAAAGCTTTAAACTTGATTTCCTTGTTACACATAACGTCTGGATTTGGTGTGCGTCCTGCACGATATTCCGCTAGGAAATATTCGAAAACACGATCCCAATACTCTTTTTCAAAATTGACAGAGTAGTAAGGAATACCAATTTGGTCAGCCACGGCTGCCACATCTTTATAATCTTCGGTTGCTGTACAAACACCGAATTCGTCTGTGTCGTCCCAGTTTTTCATAAAGACACCAATAACGTCATAACCTTGCTCTTTCAAAAGGAGAGCCGTTACAGACGAATCAACGCCGCCACTCATACCGACAACAACACGTGTTTTTGAATTATCTGACATGATAATCCTCCCATCAAGATATTTTTTTCGAACATAGGCTTGAAGGGCCCAGTTTTTCAAAAATCGATTTGAAGGTCGACTTTGAATGCGTAAAACCATGCGAAGACTATTATAACACGAAATTTCATTTATGTAAGTCTTTTACACTTAATTCTAATGCTTTTTCTCATTTATTATCGTTTACCCTTTTGCCTTCCTCTGTTATAATAAGTAAGCATAGATTCTTAAAGGAGTAGATATGAAAAATCTAAAATTCCAATCCGTATTCGACATCATCGGTCCCGTGATGATTGGTCCGTCTAGTAGCCATACGGCTGGGGCTGTTCGTATTGGAAGAATTGTTAACTCTATTTTCGGAGAAATTCCCGATTCCGTAACCTTTCATTTGTACAATTCATTTGCTAAGACTTACCGTGGCCATGGAACTGACAAAGCTCTCGTTGCAGGTATCCTTGGCATGGATACTGACAACCCTGACATCAAAAATTCATTAGAAATCGCTCATCAGAAAGGGGTTCGCACTTATTGGGATATTCTCAAAGATAGTAACGCTCCACATCCAAATACCGCTAAAATTACCGTTGAAAAAGGTGACAAAAGCATGAGTATTACTGGCGTATCAATCGGCGGAGGAAATATTGAGGTAACTGAGTTAAATGGTTTCTCTGTATCGCTAAAAATGAATACACCAACTTTAATTATTGTTCACCAAGACATTCCTGGAATGATTGCCAAAGTGACAGATATTCTATCTGAACATCATATCAACATCGCCCAAATGAATGTAACTCGTGAACGTGCTGGTGAAAAAGCAATCATGATTATCGAAGTTGACTCTCGTGATTGTCACAAAGCTGTTGAACAGATTCAACAAATTTCACATTTGCACAATGTTAATTTCTTTGATTAGAAAGGAAAAGAATGTTTTATTCTATTAAAGAATTAGTTGAACAAGCCGATAAAGATTTTAACGGTAATATTGCTGAACTAATGATTGCCACCGAAATGGAATTAAGTGGGCGTAGCCGTGATGAAATCATTCACATCATGACGAAAAACCTTCAAGTCATGAAAAATTCTGTTACTGACGGACTAACACCTAGTAAATCAATTAGTGGTCTAACTGGTGGAGACGCCGTCAAAATGGACACCTACCTTAAATCGGGTAAGACTTTGTCAGATACCACTATCTTGACCGCTGTCCGCAATGCCATTGCTGTCAACGAACTGAATGCCAAAATGGGACTTGTTTGTGCTACACCAACAGCTGGCTCTGCTGGTTGTTTACCTGCCGTTCTGACAACTGCTATTGACAAATTAAAACTTTCTGAAGAAGAACAGTTGAACTTTTTATTCACTGCTGGTGCTTTTGGACTCGTTATTGGAAATAATGCTTCAATCTCTGGTGCTGAAGGCGGCTGTCAAGCTGAAGTTGGCTCTGCTTCTGCAATGAGTGCCGCGGCTTTGGTTAAGGCTGCTGGTGGCTCTGCTTTCCAAGCCAGCCAAGCAGTTGCTTTTGTTATCAAAAATATGATTGGGCTTATCTGTGATCCTGTTGCAGGGCTTGTTGAAGTCCCATGTGTTAAACGTAATGCTCTTGGTTCAAGTTTTGCACTTGTAGCTGCTGACATGGCACTTGCTGGCATTGAATCTCAAATTCCAGTTGACGAAGTTGTTGATGCGATGTATCAAGTTGGAGCAAGTCTGCCAACCGCTTTTCGTGAAACTGCCGAAGGTGGCTTAGCTGCCACACCAACAGGACAACGATTACAAGATCAAATTTTTGGAGAATAGTTTGCTAAGCATTTAGTATTTTAATACTATAGTAGCAAAATATTCGTTCTTGACAAAATTGTCAATGACAAGTTGACAATATTTTACAGGAGAGTAAATATGAAATCTATCTTATTCGACCTCGATGGAACCTTGGTAAATTCCAATCCAGGAATCAAAGCAGCGTTTAATTACGCTTTTGAAAGATTACAGTTACCTTTACAGACTGACAAGCAAATGTCAACATTTATCGGTCCGCCCTTAGAAGTTACCTTTGCTAATTATTTCACTGAGAAAGCTGATATTGACCGTGCAATAAAAACTTTTAGAGAATACTATAACGCTAAAGGTGTTCATCAAGTTTCACTTTATGCTGGTATTTCCGACCTACTAAAAGAATTGAATAACTTAGGCTACTCTCTCTATGTCACAACAAGTAAACACGAACCAATGGCTAAGCTAATGTTGACCGAGCTTGGTGTCATTTCAAACTTTAAGCAAGTTTATGGTTCAACTCCTGAACGTTTTCACAAAGCAGATGTGATTAACGCTTGTCTTACAGAACAAGTAATCCAAGCAGCCGAAGCTGTCATCATCGGTGATACAAAATTTGATATGATTGGTGGTCAGAAAACAGGCGTTAGAAGGCTTGGTGTTACTTGGGGCTTTGGTTCTGCTGAAAGTTTACAAGAACACGGCGCTGAAATAATCTGTCATCAACCACAAGACATTAAAAAAGCACTATCATCGCTATAAGATGATTAGTGCTTTCTTTTTTATTTAGCTTAATAACCCCAAGCAGATAAGCCTTGAGCATTATAGGCGTTTATAGCAGCTGTAATCTGTTCTTGAACAGTTGCTGTTGACCCCCAACCAGGCAGTGTTTGGAATAAACCTGATGCCCCAGAAGCATTTGTCACACTTGGATCACCGTTAGATTCACGTGCAATGATTGCTTCCCAAGTTGATTGAGGAACACCTGTTGCTGCTGCCATTTGCGCCGCAGCTTCTGTACCGACGGTACCAGCAGTGTTTCCATTTGATGCTGTTGTTGCATCAGCCACTTCTGATTCTGTGTAAACTTCTTCTACCTCAGTAGCTTCTTCGGTAGCAGGTTCTTCAGACACCTCGCTGACTTCTACTGAGCTAGACTCAGATGATGTTGTACTTGTTACTGTTTGATTTAAAGTCGATGAAAGACTTGTAGATGTTGATTTAACAACCTCTGCCTCAGCATGTGTTGTAAACGTATCTGAAAATAATTCTATTTTTGGAATAAGGAAAATAATCATAGCCAAGCTCAAAGTTGCTCCGAGCACACTAACGATAATATTTCTTGATTTTCTTTGTTTTGTTTTAGCAATCCTACTATACATAAATATAAACTATATACCTCTCTAGAACTCCTTTTTCTATCATATAATTTAATTGTTACTCAGAGATTAAAAATATGTCAAAAATGTTACAAAAACATTGAAACTTACCCTTTTTTTCCTGAAAAACACTGTTTTAAAACCATTTTGAGCAAACAAAAAAGATTTGAGAGTTTCTCTCAAATCTTTTTAACTAATTATCTAAAATCTTAATACCAACCATTTGCATTCCAGAAGGCAAGGGCTGCTGACCATGAACCATAACGGCTTGCAACGTATGCATCTGCAACATGTTCTTGGTTTTCAGCTGATAAGTCACCATTCAAGTAAGAAATCGTTAATTGGTAACGTCCATAGTATTGACCATTTTGAGCTGTGTAGCTACCACTTGATTCGCGTTGTGCGATTGTTTCTTTGGCGGCTGCATCTGCTGAGCTCAAGTTTGATGAATAAGTTGTACTTGTAGTAGTTGTATCTGTACTTGCAGCTGTAGATGTTGCTGATGATGAATCATCAGTAGTAGCTGCTGAAGTTGTAGTTTCTGTTGTTGAAGCTGTTGAATCCAATTCTAAGACTTGACCAACAGTAATGAAGTCAACGTTAGAGATACTATTTAATGATACCAATTGTTCAACTGTAGTATTGTAAGTTGAGGCAATTTCAGAAAGAGTATCACCTGATTTAACTGTGTAAGAATCTGCATTAGCGACTGCTGGGGCGATCAGTGCTGCTGCAAAAGCTGCGATAGCAACTCCTAACTTAATAGTTTTCGATTTACTTTTTAAAGTATTTTTTTGCATTATATGCTCCTTTTTACAAATTAGTATAGGATATAATACAGGGTTAATGTTACCTGAGCTTTAGTCTTTTATTAAAATTATTACAATTAGATTGTGTTAACATAAAGAAAACGCCTACAAATAGGGCGCTTTAGCTTTTCTTAAACCAAAATAGCAAAATTCCTAAAATAACTAACACTATTAAAGCTAAAGTATCTTTTAGGTGCCATTGCAAAATTCGGTATTTAGTTCGTCCATCTCCGCCTTGGTAACCACGTGCTTCCATGGCAAGAGCAAGAGCATCTGCTCGTTTAAAACTCGATGCAAAAAGCGGAATAAGGATTGGAATGATTGATTTTACCTTTTGAATCAGATTTCCTTCTCCAAAATCCACACCACGCGCTCGCTGTGCCTTCATAATACGTGTCGTGTCATCCATCAAGGTAGGAACAAATCGCAGGCTTAGTGAGAGCATTAAACCTATTTCGTGTGCAGGCACCTTAAAACGAACAAAAGGCTTTAGAAGTGATTCTACAGCGTCTGCAAGGCTCAACGGTGTTGTTGTCAAAGTCAGCAAGGTTGAAAAGAAGATGATTAATACAAAACGCATAAAAATCAAAACTGCTTGGCTAAAACCGTAGCTTGTTATTTTAAAAAAAACAAATTGAAAATAGGTTTGACCACCTTGTGTAAAAAACATTTGAAACAAAGTTGTGAATAAAATAATACCAATCATTGGCTGAACACCTTTTAAGAAAAAGCTCAACTTAATCTTCGATAGCAAAACAACTATCAAGGTGAATGCAACCATAATAATGTTTGTCACCACATTATTAGCCCAGAAAACAATAACAATGTACAAAATCATTGCTAAAAGTTTGCTACGTGGATCTAAGCGATGAATCAAAGAATTTCCTGGAACATAACGTCCGAGTATTAATCTATCCATGTTTCACCACCTCTGCAAATTCTTCTATAGTAATTGGTAAACTTTCTAGCTGTAAACCACGTTTTACAAGCTGCTGAGCAAACTTGGTGATTTTTGGCACACCAAGTTGTTTGCTTTCAAGAAAATCAACATCCTGAAAAACTTCTTTAGGGTAACCAGAACGAACTAATTTTCCACCTTCAAGGACATTGACATAATCCGCATAATTTGCCACATCGTCCATCAAGTGGGTTACTAAAACGATTGTCATACCATTTTGATGTAATTTTTTAAATAAGTCCATAAGCTCACGACGTCCTTTAGGGTCTAAGCCTGCTGTCGGCTCATCTAAAACTAGCACCTCTGGTTCCATAGCCAAAATACCAGCAATCGCAACACGGCGCATTTGACCACCTGACAATTCAAATGGATTTTTTCCAAAAAATTCCTCACTAATGCCAACCATAGCTAGTTTTTCACGCGCTAGTTGTTCAGCTTCTTCTATGGAAACACCAAAATTTTGTGGACCAAAAGCGACATCTTTAAGAACAGTCTCCTCAAAAAGTTGGCTTTCAGGAAATTGAAAAACAAGTCCTACTTTTTTACGCACAGGTTTGATGTCTTTATTTTTAGAGTCAGCTGTAATTTTTATGTCATCTACGATAACGGCGCCCTCCGTAGGCACATTAAGCCCATTTAACAGCTGCATAATCGTTGACTTACCTGAGCCAGTATGTCCGATAAAAGCGGTATAAGAGCCATCTTTGATACTAAGATTAATGTCAAAAAGGGCACGCCCTTCAAAAGGTGTCCCCGCTTGATAAGTATAATTTACGCTTTCAAGAGTAATTCCCATAACTGATCTTCTAATTCCTTTTCCGTAAGATAATTCTCTGTAAATTCAAACCCTTTATTTTTAAAAGCAGAGATAAGATTGGCTGAAAAAGGAATATCTAGTCCTAACGTCAATAATTCTTCTCCTCTAGCAAAGAGTTCTCGCGGTGTTGAGCTTGACTCAACTTTTCCTCTTTTCATGACTAACACACGGTCACTCAATGCAACTTCATCTAAGTCATGAGTGATAGAAATAACCGTCATATTATACTGATCACGAATCTCTTTTATCGTCTGAATCAATTCTAAACAACCCTCTGGGTCTAACATACTTGTTGCTTCGTCCAAAATAATAATATTGGGACGTATAGCAATTGCTCCAGCAATCGCAACACGTTGTTTTTGTCCGCCAGAAAGACGTGACGGCTCACGGTCAGCAAAGTCAGACATTCCAACTAATTGAAGTGCCTCTTTAACACGTGACTGCATTTCCTCAAGAGGAATTCCTTTATTTTCAAGTCCGAAGGCGACATCATCCTCAACGGTTGCTCCAACAAATTGATTATCTGGATTTTGAAAAACCATTCCAATCTTCTGACGAACGTTCCACACATTTTCTTCCGTTAAAAGCTCGTTTTCAACAAAAATATCGCCTGATTCAGCGGCCAACAGCCCATCAATCAAACGAACTGTTGTTGATTTTCCTGAACCATTGTGCCCAACAATAGACAACCATTCACCTTGTTTCACGTGAAACGATAAGTCATCCAAGGTGTAATTGTCCTGATTATCATCATATTTAAATTTTAAATGTTTAACGTCAATGCTATTCAATGTCATTTAAATGTATCCTTAAAAAGGAATCCTGCTCCCTTGAAGTAATCATATCCTGAATAAATGGTAAAAATCAATGCCACATAAAGTAAAAGTGTGCCAATAATTGAAAAATGGCATAGTAAGAAAATAATTGAAAACATTTGTGTAAATGTTTTGATTTTCCCAGGCATAGCAGCTGCTAAGACTGTTCCACCATTTTCAACAAGTAAAAGACGAAGTCCTGTAACGGCTAATTCACGACAAATAATGATAGCAGCAATCCAAGCAGGAACCATTTTTAATTCAACAAGCATAATAAATGCTGTCATTACCAACATTTTGTCGGCTAATGGGTCAGCGAATTTACCAAAGTTAGTAACAACTTGCCATTTTCTTGCAAGATAACCATCTAAATAGTCTGTAATGCTTGCCAATGCAAAAACAATTGCAGCAACAACATGCCCTGTCGAACTCTTCCAGAAACAAAGGATAAGAATGAAGAGTGGAATCATCACGATACGTCCTAATGTTAATAAATTAGGAATGTTTTCCTTTTTTGTAAAATCGATTTTCATTTTTCTACCTTACTGAATATTAATTGTAATATAACTTAGCGTTGTACTTGTTAATGCAGAAGTGTCAACTTCTTGTCCATCAATGGTTACTGTCACACCTTCAGTAACCCCCAAAGTAATCAAAGAACTTGTTGTTCCAGAAGGAAGAACTGCAGTATAACTTGTTGTTCCAGTTGACGAAAGAAGAGTACCAGAATCATTAGATTCTGAATTTGTCACAGACACCCAACTACTGTCTGCACCAGATAAGCTAATTTCAACAGTTAAACTATCTGTCACATTTGACAAGTTTACCGTCAAGCTATTGCCGCTTCCCTCAGTGGACATTTTCAAAGAAGTATCTTCCTCAGAAGATGATAACTCACTTGTTGAAGAAGAACTTTCTGATGATGTTGAGTCTGTCGTTGTTGAACTACTGCTATGGACAACGGAGTAGCTTGTGCTTGCGTTATTGCTGTCACTTTGCAATTGATTCCAAGTCACGAAAGAAACAAAAGCTAAAATTCCCAATGCCACCAAGCAAAGCATCACAATCGGAAGGTAAGAATTTATTTTTTCTTTTCCTTTGTAACGGCTTGAGCGTGAGCCAATAATAAAGCTATCATCGCTAGCTGATTTTGCAATGCTAATTGTTTCATCTTGCGGCGTTTTCACAATACTCTCAGTATTAGTAGTGGTAGATTCTACTACGTGCTCTTCTTGCTCCTCATCTGATGAATCAACTTCTTGTTCATGATATTTTTCCAACAAATCAGCGGTGTCAAGCTCAACAGCTTCGCTATATTGTTGTAAGTAAGTTTCAATCTTATCTTTAGGGATTAATTTAAATTGTTCAAACTCCAAAGCCAAAAGATGTGGCAAAGGAATCGCTGTTTTTTTTTCGACTTCTTCTAATTTCAGGTGTTTTGCCACCCGAGCTTCTCTTAAAATCTCACCAATCGTTTGTTCTCTCATACGGGTTTCCTTTAATAAAATGTAATCAGGTCTATTATAGCAAATTTTAGAAAGTATTTCGATTTATTTTGGCAGGATTGTGAATTCTGTTGCATCAGCATGTGCTAAGAAATCATTACCGATTTTCAAGACTTCTGCAAAATCCAACGTTGCTAATATTTTTGGAACCTCTAAATAAGTTTCATCTTCTGATAAATGATTAATAAATTGCGCTGATAAGTTATCAATAGAATCTAGGCTTTTGAAGAAATCGCCATACAATTCCTTTTTGACAATTTTAAAGTGTTCTTCTGATAAATCGTCCAAATCGCTTGATTGAGATACTTTATTCAAATATTGACGGATATTATTTGCCATCACAATTGGTTCCAAAGTATCTAAAGAAATAATCAAAAACTGAAAATCTGGACAAACTTCAATTTCAAAATCAAAAGAGTCATCAATCTGTCCACTTTCATAAAGCTGCTGATAACGTTTTGATGTCCAGCCAAACAACATGGTAAAGAATAATCGCAGCGCCAATTCTTGACGTAAAATTGAAGTTCCCTTGGGCAACTGTGTCCCTCTATAACCAATTGCCAATTTAGGGTGAGTGACATCCATTTGAATGTTCTTTTTCGGCACTACCTGCTCATACACCAAACCTTGTCGTTTAACAACGTGTTTTTTGCTTGCCTTTTCTTTTTGCTCTTTTTTGATTTGATTAAATAGCAAGTCCTTATCGAAATTTCCAACAAGCAACAATGTCATTTCCTGTGGGGAGTAGAAAATATTGTGATTCTCTTTTAAATCTGCCACCGAAATATTTTCAATACTTTCTTGCGTGCCAGCAATATCTTGAGCAAGGGCAGTGTTAGGATATAAATTTTCAAGAATTCCTTGATAAAGACGGTAGTCTGCATCATCTTGATACATGTCAATTTCTTGACCAATGATATCTTTTTCACGCGTAATAGAGGCTTCTGTAAAGGAGGTTTCTGATATAAACTGCTGAAGAAGTGTCACATTTTCTTCTAGGTTGTCAACCGCAGAAAAATAGTAGCAAGTCTTGTCAAAAGTTGTAAAGGCATTGCTATTTGCTCCCGCATTAGTAAATAGCTCCGCAACATCCTGACCATCCTCCAATTCAAACAATTTGTGCTCTAAAAAATGAGCAATCCCCTCGTTGTATTCTTTGGGCTGTCCATCATATGTAAACTTTGTGTCAAGAGAGCCAAAATTTACAATCATCATTCCACAACTTTCTTGAAAATCTTGTTTTGGGATCAGAAAAACTTTCAATCCATTTTCTAACTCAGCCGAGTAAATTTTTTCATTTATTTCTGAAAAAATTTGCTCCTTTAATTCTGTCATTTATTTTCCCTCCAAAAAATAAAGCGCCTGTAATTTTACTTTTCTTGTGAATTTTAAAACATCTTCTTTACTAACGTTGTCAATTTTGTCAATTATCTTATCAACACTAAAATTACTTGTAAGATACTGATGATTGTAGTCACGTTCAATGATTACTCTTGGGGAATCACAAGCCAATTTTAAATTAACCTTTAACATTTTTTTCGTTTGTTTTAAAAGTGATTCAGAGAAGCGCCCCATCTTAATATCCGAAAATTGCTTATTGATTAATTGAAGTGTTTTATTTCGGCTTTTCTTGTCAATTCCAGCGTAAACATTCAGTAAACCTGTGTAAATATCGAATTGACTTCCTATGGTATATGCCAAACCTTCTTTCTCACGTAATTCTGTAAACAGACGAGAATGAGCAAAACCTCCAAACAGCCCATTAAAGACTAGTAGTGTAAAGTATTCTTCATCTTGATAGCGTATTGGAAAATGATAGCCTAGCTGTAAAACTGATTGATTAACGTCTTTAGTTTCAAATTGTTGTCTGATAACATTTGTAAATTCTTGTTGGTAGTCAAATACTAAATCTTTATGACGTTCTTCAAACGGAAAACGATTAAACAACTGTAGCATACGATAATCATCAAATTCACCCAATAAAAAGATGTCCAAACGGTCTTCACGCAACATTTTCTGAAATTCCTGAAAAGCCGTGTAAGAATTTTCAGCGGCTACTAATTCGGCTGTTCCATATTTTGAAGTTTGAAAAGCAGAATCTTCATAAAAAAGTTTCTTAAGTCCCAACTCACTACTATAAAAACTATCGTCTTTATCAGCGTTCAAATAATTAATCAAATTAGTCTGCTCGATATTAAAAAGTTTAGACTGATACTGCTCAACCGTCACAAGTGGAGCAAATAAATTTTGGTAAAGAAAATCAATCATTTCTTCCAACAGATTTTCATCTGTCATTACAAATTGATTTTTTATAAAAGCCAACTCAATGTCAACGATATGGACTAGTCCCTTGGTTGACACTTTGGTTGACAACGTTGCACCATAAAGACTAGCTAAACGCTCTCTAAAAAGCTGAGCTGTTGGATATTCCGCATTGGCTGTCGCTAAAATTTGCGCGACTAAAACACGTCGTGCAACCGTCTTTTGACTAAAGTCACCAGAAAAGCGAAAAGTTAGGTGATTCATTTTAAATTTTTCACTTTTGATAAGATGTAATTCAACACCCTCAACTAATTTCATTGCAAATTCCTTACTAAAAAACACATTATTAGCTAAAATTATACCACGTTTATGTTATAATTACTTGAATTATAAAATGGAGAAAACAATGGAATACAAATTATTTGGTGACTATATCACATTACAAGCATTACTAAAAGAACTTGGTATTATCCAAAGTGGTGGAGCTATAAAAGGGTATTTAGCAGAAACAACTGTTCTTTTTAATAGTCAAGATGAAAAACGTCGTGGCAAAAAAATTCGTATCGGCGATACCATCACCATTCCCGAAGAAAATGTTGAGATTCAGATTGTCGAGCCAACATCAGCTGAAAAACAAGAGCGCCTAGAAGCAATTGTTGAAAAAGAACGTGTCGCCGCTATTGTAAAAGAGCTCAATCAGAAAAATAAAAAAGTTAAAAAACAAAATCAAGGAAAAACAAAACAAACAAATGAACGTAAACCCGTTCGTTTCCCAGGAACTTAAGCATGCGGATTCAAAAAATAACGTTAAAAAATTATCGTAACTATCTGACTAGTGAGCTTGAATTTTCTCCTGGACTTAATGTTTTCATCGGAAAAAACGCCCAAGGAAAAACAAATTTCTTAGAAGCAATTTATTTCCTTTCTCTTACCCGCAGCCACCGCACACGAACAGACAAAGAGTTGATTCATTTTGATGCCAAAGAACTTCTGGTTTCTGGTATTTTACAACGTTCAAGTGGTACTGTTCCTTTAGATATTAGTCTTTCAAGTAAGGGACGTGTTACAAAAGTTAATCATCTAAAACAAGCTAAGTTATCAGACTATATTGGTGTAATGACCGTTGTTCTTTTTGCACCTGAAGACTTACAACTCATCAAAGGCGCTCCAAGCCTTCGTCGAAAATTTATTGACATTGATTTAGGGCAAATAAAGCCGATTTATTTAGCAGATTTGTCTAATTATAACCACGTGCTAAAACAGCGTAATACTTATCTTAAAACGGCTGAAAAGGTAGATACTGATTTTTTAGCTGTGCTTGATGAGCAATTAGCTGATTTTGGTAACCGTGTCATGGAACATCGTTTAGATTTCATTTCTAATTTAGAAAAAGAAGCCGACCGCTATCATTATGCCATTTCAAACGGCATCGAACATCTTAGTATCCATTATCTGTCATCTGTTTCCTTCCAAGAAAGGGATGATATTAAGCCAAATTTCTTAAAAGCTTTACAAAAAAATCATCAGCGTGATATTTTCAAAAAAAATACAAGTGTTGGTCCCCACCGTGATGATTTAGAATTTTTCATCAATGATATGCCAGCAAATTTTGGCAGCCAAGGTCAGCACCGTAGCTTAATCTTATCACTAAAAATGGCTGAAATTGAGTTAATAAAAACAGTAACTGGTGATTATCCTATTTTACTTTTAGATGATGTCATGAGCGAGCTTGATAATTACAGACAAACCGAACTCTTAAAAATGATTATTGATAAAAACGTTCAAACCTTCATTACAACAACAAGCCTCGACCACCTATCACAGCTTCCGGACGAGTTAAAAATCTTTACAGTTAATCAAGGTAACATTCAAGAAAATTAAAAAAGCTGGCGTTTGCCAGCTTTTTGTTATGTTTACAGATAAGTTGACAACATTGTCAATGATTAATAAGATTTGACAATTCCTAGTAAAACGGCACCAAGAACAAAACAAGCAATACCAATTGCCAACCAACGTGTTTCTTTACGTGTTTTTGTTTCACCAAGGAAAAGAATACCACCCATAATTGAAATGATAACACCAAGTTGTGAGAAACTAAAGGCAATAGCAAGACCTGCTTTAGCAGCAGCAAGAAGCATGAAGATGTTACCAACACCCCACATCAAACCAACGATAGCGTTTTTGATAACAACTGTTTCAAATTTAACGTTAAATTTCATGAACATTACAGCACCAAGAACCATACCTACAGCCATTGGGAAGATAACAGCCAATGCATCAAATTTCATGATGTTGTTGAATAAGATTGTGTAAGAAAGGTAACCAACAGTAGAATAAGTTAAAGCACGGAAACCTTTCCCAAAATCAGTCAATTCATTCGTTTCAACTTTTTCAGCGTCTTGTTTACTTGTAAAATAAAAACCAATAACAAGCAAAAGTAAAGCGATGATACCAAGAGTGTATTGAACAGGTTTACTCCATTCACCAAAAACGATTGCACCAATTAAGCTACCGAAAACTAATTGAGCACCACTTGATAATGGATTCCCCACAGAAACACCCATGTATTGCATAGCACGGAATTGACCGTTTTGCCCCATAGACCAGAGCATACCACCGATAATTCCGACAACCCAAAGTGATACTGACATTTCTGGTTGAACAAACAACCATACAACAAAAGCAAATAAAAGTGCCCCTAAAGTCATTCCTAATGTTTGTTGATTTGGTTTACCTCCAATTTTGTTGCTAACAAACCCAATACTTCCCCATGCTACCATAGGAATTATTGCATATAAAATACCTTGCATTTTTTCTCCTTTACAATATGTTTTACAGTCAAGTAAACAAAATTCACACTGTTGTAAACATGAAATTAATCGTTCGTCTTGTGTGATGGCACTTTTTTAGAAAACAAAAGAAATTTTCATTTTAAAACGAACACAGCTATATATTCTATCACAATCACTATCACTTTGTAAAGGTTATCAAAAAAATCCCTGACAGGCATAAGCCCATCAGAGATTTTTTATTAATTATTTTAGAAATTAATGTACTGAATAGTTTGGTGCTTCATTTGTGATTTGAACATCATGTGGGTGGCTTTCAATTAAACCAGCACCTGACATCTCAACAAACTGAGCTTTTTCGTGAAGTGCTAGAATATCTTCAGCCCCAACATATCCCATACCAGCGCGAATACCACCAAGCATTTGGAAGACGATATCAGCCACAGCACCTTTGTAAGCTACACGACCTTCGATTCCTTCTGGAACAAGTTTGTTAGCTTCATTGACTGCACCTTGGAAGTAACGGTCGCTTGAACCTTTTTTCATAGCTGCAATTGATCCCATACCACGGTATGTTTTAAATTTACGGCCTTGGTAAATTTCAGTTTCACCTGGTGCTTCATCTGTACCAGCAAACATAGAACCAAGCATTACAGCATTACCTCCTGCTGCCAAAGCTTTAACAATATCACCTGAATATTTGATACCACCATCGGCAATAATTGTTTTGCCATATTCACGTGCAACAGCTGCTGCATCATAAATAGCTGTAATTTGCGGAACACCAACACCTGCTACGACACGTGTTGTACAGATTGAACCAGGACCGATTCCGACTTTAACAACATCGACACCAGCTTCGTAAAGCGCACGAGCCCCTTCTGCAGTAGCAACATTACCAGCAATCAATATACGTTCTGGGAAGTGTTGACGAATTTCAGCAATTTTACGAAGAACACCTGCTGAATGTCCGTGTGCAGTATCAATAACAATGGCATCAGCACCTGCTTCAAAGAGTGCTTCAGCACGTTCAAAGGTATCTGATGTAACACCCACAGCACCCGCAACTAAAAGACGACCAAATTCATCCTTAGCAGCATTAGGGAATTCAATAACTTTTTCAATATCTTTGATAGTGATAAGACCTGACAAACGTCCTGCTTCATCAACCAAAGGAAGTTTTTCAATACGGTGTTCATGAAGAATACATTCAGCAGTTTCCAAATCAGTTCCAACAGGAGCTGTAACCAATTTTTCACTTGTCATGTGTTTAGAAATTGGTGTGTGATAATCTGAAACGAAACGCATGTCACGGTTTGTAATGATACCAACTAATTTACGATTTTCAAGAGTTTCAACAATCGGAACACCACTGATACGATAACGTTGCATCAATTCTTCTGCTTCTGAAACAGAATGTTTTGGTGTTAAGAAGAAAGGATCAATAATAACACCGTTTTCTGAGCGTTTTACTTTACGAATTTCTTCAGCTTGTTCTTGAATAGACATGTTTTTATGAACAACACCGAGACCACCCGCACGTGCAATCGCAATCGCCATTTTACTGTCAGTTACAGTATCCATAGCAGCTGTCACGATAGGAATGTTCAATGTCAAATTTTTTGCAAGTTTTGTTTGCATGTTAACTTCGTTTGGAAGAACATGACTTTCAGCAGGAATAAGTAATACGTCATCAAAAGTGTAACCTTTTTTCAAAAATTTAGTGTCCCAATTTGACATTAAATAACCCTCTTTTCTATATATTTGTAGGGGATTTTTAACCCTAGCTAATTTTTTATTGTTACTATAATAACACGCTAAATTCATTTGTCAACAAATTAAATTCAATTTTTTTCCAAAAATTCTTTCCTATATTAGACTGATGATTTTTGCAATTCTCATTTAAAACAAATGCTTTTCATCAAATAAAAACTCTAAAGTAAAAATTGTTACTTTAGAGTTTCGCTTCACTTTATTTTAGAAGTAATTGATTCCCATAGCTGCTTTAACTTCAGCAAGTGTTTGACCGGCAACTTCACGCGCAGCTTGACTACCTTTTTCAAGCATACGGAATACTTCACCTATGTCTTTTGCGTATTCTAGGCGGCGTTCTCGGATTGGCGCCAATTCACGTTCAAGAATATCAAGCAAATAACGTTTTGTTTTGACGTCACCAAGACCTCCACGTTGATAGTGTTCTTTCATAGCTGAAATGTCAGCTTGATCTTCTTCACGTCCGAAAATATCAAGATAATGGAAAACCATATTTCCTGCAATTTGTCCTGGATCTTCAACACGAACATGATTAGGGTCTGTGTACATGCTCATTACTTTTTTACGAACAGTATCAGCATCATCAGACAAATAAATACCATTTCCAAGAGATTTAGACATTTTAGCATTACCATCTAACCCTGGTAAACGACCAGCTGCTTCATTTTCAGGAAAAATACCTTCTGGCTCAACCAAAACATCTGTTTTATAAGTATGATTGAAACTGCGAACGATTTCACGTGTTTGTTCAATCATTGGTTTTTGGTCATTTCCAACTGGCACATAATTCGCTTTAAAAGCTGTAATATCCGCAGCTTGAGAGATTGGATACACCAAAAATCCAGTTGGAATTGAACTTCCAAACCCTTTTTGCGCAATCTCTGTTTTTACAGTAGGATTACGTTCCAAACGTGCCAATGATACCAAGTTCATGTAGTACATGGTTAATTCAGCTAATTCAGGAATTTGACTTTGAATGAAAATGGTAGATTTAGCTGGATCAAGCCCTACTGATAAGTAGTCCAATGCTACATTTCCAACTGATTCTCTGATAATTTCAGATTCCTTAGCGTGGTCTGTCAAAGCTTGTTGGTCTGCCAAGAAAACCAACATATCGTATTTGTTTTCATTTTGCAATAACACACGATTTTTTAAACTGCCGACATAGTGTCCTAAGTGCAACTTACCAGTTGGACGGTCACCTGTCAAAATAATTGGTTTTACCATTCTATCACCTCAAAATTAATTTCAAATTAAAACAACCCCACGTAGCTAAACTACGTGAGGGCGTTATTAATACGCGGTACCACCTCAATTGATAGAAAATTTTCTACCATCTCTTACTACTATTAAGAGTTCACAGATAAATGCAAACATTATTTTCCATTATATACATCAGCCCATTCATGCAAGGGTACTACTGATTTTCAGCACCATCAGCTCTCTAAAAGTACGCGTTTACATTACTCTTCTGAATCTTCTTCATTTTATGAAATTCTAGAAACTTTGTCAAGCTAATAGCTATTTTCCTAGGAAATTCTCGCTTTCTTAGAAAGAATAATTATACAGTTTATTCAGGAATTTCGTTTTAATAAAATTAAAAAATGAAAATTGTGCACCGTGATTAACTTTCTCTCACATAAATCTTGACGAGTATCTTCTTCTTTGCAATAATAGAATCGTTTGTTATAAAGAAGAGGGTTATATATGAAGAAAAAATTAATTGATTTTGGGCTTGTTACAGTAGGAGCCTTTATTGCTGCTATCGGTTTTAACAGTTTTTTCCTAGAGAATCACATTGCATCTGGTGGGGTTGTTGGTTTAGCTGTTAGTTTGAAAGCTTTATTTGGTTGGAATACTGGGAATTTTGTTATGATTTCAAATTTTCCACTCCTTATAGCTTGCTGGCTTTTCCTAGGAAAAGAGACATTTGTAAAAACCGTTTATGGGGCATGGATTTATTCTATTTTTGTAAAACTAACTGAAGGTGTGCCAAATTTAACAGACAATCCTTTGTTAGCTGCACTTTTTGGAGGTGTCATTTGTGGTTTTGGTTTAGGGGTTGTCTTTTGGGGAAATTCTTCAACAGGTGGAACAGGTATTATCACCCAAATTCTCCATAAATACACACCACTTCCTCTTGCCATTGCAATGACAATCGTTGATGGGTGTAGTGTTGCGATGGGATTTGTCGCCTTTGACATTGACACAGTTATGTATTCTATTATTGCATTGATTACGATTGGTTATGTCGTTAATAGCATGCAACTCGGTGTCACTTCATCACGAAATATCATGATTGTTTCGCCTAAGAATGATTTAATCAAACATTATATTTCTACAAAAGCAGACCGTGGGGTCACCGAAATTCCAGTTACTGGGGGTTATTCAGGTGAAAATCATACCATGCTAATGATAACTGTTTCTCGTCAAGAAGTCCCTCGTTTAGAAAAAAATATCCAAAAAATTGACGAAACTGCCTTTATCGTCATTATGCCTGCTACACAAGTTATGGGACGTGGATTTAGCCTCAAAAAATACTATAAACTTAACGAAAAAGACATCATTTTACCAATGTAATGCAAAGTCCCGCTTTCTCTGATTGAAAATTGGGGCTTTTTCATGTACAATGAAGCTTATAGATAAATATTATGAGGTGAAAAATTGCTTACAGTTTCTGATGTATCACTACATTTCAGCGATAGAAAACTGTTTGATGAGGTTAACATCAACTTTACAGCTGGAAATACCTATGGTTTAATCGGTGCCAACGGTGCAGGAAAATCAACATTTTTAAAAATTTTGGCAGGAGATATTGAACCAACAACAGGTCATGTTTCCCTTGGTCCAGATGAACGCTTATCAGTTCTTCGTCAAAATCACTTTGACTATGAAGAAGAACGTGCTATTGATGTTGTTATTATGGGAAATGAACGCCTTTACAACATCATGAAAGAAAAAGATGCTATCTACATGAAATCTGATTTTTCAGATGAAGATGGTGTCCGCGCTGCCGAGTTAGAAAGCGAATTTGCAGAGCTTGGCGGTTGGGAAGCTGAAAGCGAAGCTTCTCAATTGCTTCAAAACTTAAATATTCCAGAAGACCTTCATTACCAAAACATGAGTGAATTAGCCAATGGTGATAAAGTGAAAGTCCTTCTTGCCAAAGCTCTTTTTGGTAAACCTGACGTCCTTCTCCTTGACGAACCAACCAACGGTCTTGATATTCAATCTATCTCTTGGTTAGAAGATTTCTTGATTGACTTTGAAAATACTGTTATTGTCGTTTCCCATGACCGTCACTTCTTGAATAAAGTATGTACGCACATGGCTGACCTTGATTTCGGTAAAATCAAACTTTACGTCGGTAACTACGACTTCTGGAAACAATCTTCTGAGCTTGCTGCTCGCTTACAAGCAGACCGCAATGCTAAAGCAGAAGAAAAAATTAAAGAATTGCAAGAATTCGTGGCACGTTTCTCTGCCAATGCTTCTAAATCAAAACAAGCCACATCTCGTAAGAAAATGCTTGATAAAATTGAATTAGAAGAAATTGTTCCTTCTAGTCGTAAATACCCATTTATCAACTTCAAAGCAGAACGCGAACTTGGTAAAGACCTTTTAACTGTTGAGAATTTATCCGTTAAAATTGATGGAGAAACTGTCCTTGATAATATCAGCTTCATCCTACGTCCAGGTGATAAAACAGCTTTCATTGGACAAAACGATATTCAAACAACAGCTCTTATTCGTGCTTTGATGGATGACATCGAATACGAAGGTACTATCAAATGGGGTGTCACAACTAGCCGCTCTTATCTTCCAAAAGATAATTCACGTGACTTTGCCTCTGGTGAATCAATTCTTGAATGGCTTCGTCAATTTGCTTCTAAAGAAGAGGACGATAACACATTCCTTCGTGGATTCCTTGGACGCATGCTTTTCTCTGGTGACGAAGTTAACAAATCAGTTAGCGTATTATCAGGGGGAGAAAAAGTGCGCGTGATGCTTTCTAAATTGATGCTCCTCAAATCAAACGTTCTTGTCCTTGATGATCCAACAAACCACTTAGACTTGGAATCAATTTCAAGCTTGAATGATGGGCTGAAAGATTTCAAAGAATCTATTATCTTTGCAAGTCATGACCATGAGTTTATTCAAACACTTGCTAATCACATTGTCGTAATTTCAAAAAATGGGGTTATTGACCGTATCGATGAAACTTATGATGATTTTCTTGAAAATGAAGAAGTTCAAACCAAAGTTAAAGAACTCTGGAAAGATTAATCTCTTAATAATTTCCCGACGTTTACACAAACTTTACAATATATAGAAAAGAAACAGGTTGGGATAAGCTATCACAACCTGTCTTACTAAAGCTATGACATTAAAATCTTTAAAACCAAACATTAATACTCTTTACTACTTAGCAGCATTTGCTCTGCCATTTCTTATCTTATTTTTCGCCTTATTGTCTGAAGATATTTCATTCAATAGTGACACGACTATTTTAGCTAGTGACGGTTTCCACCAGTATGTCATTTTTGCTGAAAATCTACGAAATATTTTACATGGTTCAGATAGTATTTTTTACACCTTTACGAGTGGTTTGGGTCTAAACTTCTATGCTCTTATTAGTTACTATCTAGGAAGCTTCTTCTCACCTTTCGTTTATTTCTTCAGTCTAAAGAGCATGCCTGATGCTATTTATATCTTTACATTACTGAAAGTTGCTTGTATGGGGGGAAGTTGTTTTTATAGTCTCAGACAACTCTACCCTAAAGTGCTGAAACCTTTCAGCATCGTCTTATCAACTTCTTATGCATTGATGAGTTTTGCTATCAGCCAAATTGAAATTAATATGTGGCTTGATGTATTCATTCTTTTGCCTTTAATCATTTTAGGAATTAACCGCTTATTAGGTCAGCAAAAAGCCATCCTTTATTACCTAAGTTTAACGATTCTCTTTATCCAAAACTATTATTTTGGATACATGGTTGTTATCTTTTTAATTCTTTATTTCCTTATTCAATTAACTAAAGAATTTAAATGGAAAGTCATTCTACGAAAAATTATTGACTTTACAGTTGTGTCAATCTTTGCTGGTCTCTCTAGCTGCATCATGCTGCTACCAACTTACTTAGACCTATCTACACACGGTGAGGAATTTTCTAAGTTTACAGAGTGGTTTACAGATACGTCATGGTTCTTTGATTTATTTGCTAAGAATTTTGTTGGCTCTTATGACACAACAAAATTTGGTTCTATTCCGATGATTTACGTGGGAATTTTCCCATTGATATTAGCTATTATTTTCTTTACGATTAAATCAATCAGGTGGCAAACTCGTTTAGCTTATGGCATAATGGTTGCTCTCATTGTTGCTAGTTTTTATCTTGAACCATTAGACCTTATCTGGCAAGGTATGCATGCGCCAAATATGTTTCTTCACCGCTATTCTTGGACATTCTCTATTCTTATCATCCTATTAGCAGCTGAAACATTGTCTCGTTTAAAAGAATTAACACTCAAGCAATATCTTATTGGGATTATTCCCTTAGCTCTTGGATTTATTGTTACAGCATTGTTCCAAAGTCATTATGACTTTTTAGAACCTTCGCAAGTCATTATCACCTTTGCTTTCTTAGCTGCTTATGCTATTATACTCATCAGTTATGTAAATAAGTATCTATCATTTAAACTTTTTGTCAGCTTTACACTTATCTTTACAATTTTTGAAATATCATTAAATACTTATTATCAAATCGCAGCCCTTGATAGCGAGTGGGTCTTTCCTTCTCGACAAAGCTATAATCGTAACTTGACAGACGTTGACAAACTTGTCAATGAAACACAAGAACTGAATACTACCTTCTATCGTACCGAAGAATTGTTACCTCAAACTGGCAATGACAGTATGAAATATAATTACAATGGTATCTCTCAATTTTCATCTATCCGAAATACGACCTCTAGTAGCACATTAGACCGGCTTGGCTTTAAATCAACAGGGACTAATCTTAACCTTCGCTACCAAAATAATACCTTGCTGATGGATAGTTTATTTGCTGTGAAGTATAATCTTTCTGAAACTAGTGTTAATAAATTTGGTTTCAATTATGTTGACGGTTCTGGCAATGTATCACTTTATGAAAATCAACATGCTAGTCAACTAGCTATTTTAACGAATGGTATTTACAAGGATATTGACTTTAGTGTCAACACGCTTGACAACCAAACTAATTTTATCAATAACTTGACAGAATTATCTGAGAAATACTTCACACGTTTAGCTTCTCAACTAACCGGTGGTGCTAATTTGCTTAATAACCGAGTCACCACTACAAATGATGGTCAGTTGACAACAAGTGCTACTTATCAAGTCACTGTCACTGCTAATACTCAACTTTATGTAAGTATCCCTAACATTACTTTCTCTAATGATAATAGTGAATCTGTTCAAATTACAGTTAATGGAAAAACGACAGAATACACAACCGATAATGCTTACAGCTTCTTTGACCTTGGCTACTTTGAAGAAGGACAAACGTTTGACATCACATTTACTTTCCCTGAAAATAGTCAAGTTTCCTTCAATCAACCTAATTTTTATGCTTTAGATTTAACAAGTTATCAAAAAGCTATGGCGATTATTGACAATCCAGACGTTACCGTTACAACTGATAAAAATACCGTTACTGCTACTTATAAAGCAGACAAAGATAGTTCACTATTCTTCACCATTCCATGTGATAAAGGATGGACAGCTACACAAAATGGGGAAAAACTTACGGTTTCAAAAGCGCAAGATGGTTTTATGAAAGTTGATGTGAAAGCTGGTGAAGGTAAAGTAACGTTAACTTACATCCCAAATGGTTTTAAAGAAGGAGCTTACCTATCCATATTAGGAATCATCCTTTTCCTTGCTTATATGATTGTACGAAGAACGTATCATTTAAGGATAAAAGCAGGCTAAATTTTAGCCTGCTTTATTTTTAGGTCTTGAATTTACAATATAAGTGCACAATAAAAACTCATAAGATTTTTCTAGTAAAATAGGATTGAACAAAAATCTTGCGAAAGGAAATCTTATGAGCTACCATCATTTTACCATAGATGAACGAGAAAGTATTCT
>ERZ1034847.25-NODE-25-length-103348-cov-68.489956_pt1 | contig 103348 bp, 151 predicted proteins | sample MGYA00520633_ERZ1034847 | MGnify/ENA primary metagenome ERZ1034847 (study PRJEB33766, sample SAMN09781732) | gut metagenome | biome: gut microbiome | host: Homo sapiens | place: Madagascar | study: EMG produced TPA metagenomics assembly of the PRJNA485056 data... | reverse complement strand
GACCAGCTAGGGCTTGAACCTAGGACCTCCAGATTATGAGTCTGTTGCTCTAACCTGCTGAGCTACAAGTCCTAATTATCGTATAGCAAGTCATCTGCAAGAGCTAATCAGTCATAGTTTCACGCCTTAAAGTCTTACAAGTTACTATTTCCTTTACACTTTGCAATAGTGTTATAAGGTCATTTCGCTTTGCTAGAATTTGATTCACTATCAAGTATGGGTTCTCCATACCTATACTTCGCCTATACGATTTGTGATTTTATACAGACTTGAACTGTTATGTAGGCCTTTAACCTAATAAATCTCGGGGACAGTATAAACTGCCCCCTTGAAATGCAACTAAATATATTTTTCCTCCTTCTCTTCTATTATATCATTACACGTGAAGTAGAATAACAGAAGGCCAAGAATAAAAACAACTACCAACCATACTATTATAAGGCCAATAGCAAGTGTACTTACTTTGTGTTCTATGTCGCCAAATGAGTCCATAAGACTATATAACGGATAGAATGAAGCTGATATAATTATCAAACTTCCAACTAAAAGCATTAATCTACTCATGATCTAGTAATTGTTGAGTTCTACTAAAATCTGAATCATGCACAAAGTAACTCTCTAGACTATTGCTAAGATATTCTTTTGCAGATCCAATCTCATACTCACTTTGAGACAATATACATACATCATCATTAAGAGCTTCATCGAACTCTAACAATGCAATGTTATTATCTCTACATACTTTCTTGAGCTTTCTTACATCGCTATGAAAACGACGGAGCTCAAGTTCAGATTCGGACATTTGTCCATTTTTCTTTCTTTTTGCCATAATTAAGGACTAATAAAAATAATTCCGTCTTCAATGCAAGATATTTGCTCTTTATCATCCAGATTCTTTGAATCGCTTACTCTTGGACAAGAAAAAGGATTATTAAAGATACATCCCTTGCAGTTGTATTGACGTTTAGCCCTAACAATGACATTATTTATTTTGTATATTCTGCCAGGACTAAGTTTTTTGTTCATAGTTCACCAATTAATTGTAGTTTATACATTGGCTTTTTAACTGGAACGATTTGATAACCTTTAATGGTTTCGTCAACTTTTCGTAGTACTCTAGATACTTCTCCAAGATGAAATGTTCTATGTATAGTTCTCCGTTCTTGGCTAGAATGAAACACACAAATTTTGTAGGATTTGCGTATAATTTATCATACACATAGGATACTTCGTGATAGAATGAACCAACTCCTTTCATGATGTCAATTTTATTCATATCACTTTCTCCAACCATAATTTTTGTAGTTTCTAGCTTTTCCAGACTGCTTGACTTATATATACAACATTTTCCAGTTGATACATCTCTAACAGCTGTGCATTTACTGCCAGCTCCATTGATGACCACCATCAAACCACCCACCATTGTTCCACTTGGTAGAACTCGACGAACTACATCATTCTTCTGAAATTTCATTTGCGTACAAATTTAATTTTATATCGAACAATAGACGTAATTACGCCATTTCTTAGTCTAATACCAAGTGTTGGCTCAATAGAGAATTGCTTGCACGTATTGATGTAATCAACAACACTCTTTGAGATTGGAATAACCTCTGAGAATCCTGCTGACTTATCAACATATACAGCCATGTACTTAACGGTTTTACCGTTAGAACTAGGTTGTTGTACTATTTGCTTAATACATTCAACCTTACAAACCATAGTGTCAATCGCTGCTTTTTGCTGCGCATGACACTTTGAGGTCAGGAGTAATAATATTATTACTATGACCAACGCTATCAATGGGCCAGGATTGTTTTTGTCCGGCTTCTCGTATAATCTTACAGCCATTCTTTATCATAATTTACAATTTCGACTTGCATGATAGTTGGGTTAAATCTTTCAGAAAGATTTTTCATCTTAGATTTGAGTCCACTTGATAATACTACCATTTTATTACCAGCACACGCTTCAACAAGATTCTTAGCTTCTTTTAATCCGATATCTAAGTTTCCGCTGATTTCGTTTGCAACAGCTGTTTTGCTTGTAGGATCATAAGATACTAATACAAGCTTAGATTCAACATTTTTCTCTTGTGGGAAAAGGTTTCTCATTGCTTCTACTACTATTGTAGATGCAATTTCTGTTTCAGCAATCCCATTCGTAGCCTTCAAAGAAACCTCACCATTGTCTTCAATTACAATACTAATCATAGCTATTCTAACCTTCAGTAATTTCACAAATACATCCTACAGATTCGAGAGCTGCCTTCATATTACGAATGTAAGATTCGTCAAAAGACTGAGACAACAGCACTTCTCCGCTTTCAACAGACGCATCCATAATAGCTTTTGCTTTTTCCAAAGAAGTATTAAGCTGTGCCGATAACTCTCTTGCCGTACTCAATTTATTATCATTTTTTACTTTATTCAAGTATAAATAATAAGTAGTTCGTACAGGTCCATTGTTGGCTTTCTCTTCCATCTCAATAGATGATACTAATGCTAACAATAAATTAACATTATATCTCATCTCTTTTACACCAGAGCATTCTGTTTGAATTTTGATCTTTCCATCGTTCTGGATAGTAACATTCAACATAGTTTAATGTATCGTTAAGAATTTGACACTTGTCTTGCCAGCTCCTGGAACATTTGAATGCTTGTTATTAATATAACTGCTCAAAGTGTTCTCAAGAGACTTAGCATTGACCTTACTTAACCCAGAAGAGAGGATCATTGTAGACCCTCCTTCTTTAGCAACTACCTTGTAGTTAAGATATTCAGCATCAGGTTTTCCCTTTGCTGACTGCGGCTTAACTGCTTGGTTATGCGTCTTCGTGATTTTCTTCTTCTGGTTCATTGCACAAATGAATGAATGGTTTGCAATCCAAACCGATGTTCTTGATGTACTCAGGCTCGGTAAGTCTGTCTTCTGCAATCTCACTAATAGCTGCAGCGATATGTACAAGGCGTGTCAAATGAGTGATACCATTAAATGTACCGCCGACCTCAACGGTTACATTAATACTCTGCTCATCAGTTTCCTCGTTCTTCGTAACACCAATAGATGTCAAGATAGGGATATGCTTCTTCATCTTGTTCTCAATATAACCAGGAGAATCCAGGTCAACATGATTAGGAGACAATGTGCGAGACACTGTTACAATTGTCTTGCTGCCATCAGCGTAAATTGATGACTCGAACTTTGGGTATTCTTCACCCATCAATTTCTCTAAAATGTTCATAATTTTGATAATTTAAACATTACTTACTTGTATAGGACTACTTCTCACCTATACTTGAGTTTTGTGTTCCATCTGTAATTCGGTTTCCCTTTGGAGGCTTTGGACTCCCTACGGCTACATTAAACACTTAGGGTTGATGCAACTCAACCCTTATGTTTTACTACTTTTTCATTAGGTACAAATTTGCAATTCTTTGGAAGGAAATAGCAAAATACGTTACAAGCTTTATTAATCCAGTATCTACAATTACGAAAATAACATCCTTCACAGCCATGTGCGCCTAATGGCTTTTTCATTACTCTGAATAGTTTGTTATTTATTGTAATTAGTTGTCCTGGCTTGTACGTCTTACGAGTACTAAATGTCATTCGTAATTTCATACCTTATGTTTTAATATTGGTTTTATTTTTAAACCTAATGGTAGATTCATACAGAAATCATATTTTTCATAATTTCTGTCAAAACAAAATAAACAATCATCCGGGCAATAATAATTTTTTACAATTCTAAACACACGATGATTAATTGTAACTAATTGTCCTGGTTTATACTTATGAGTACCAGATGTCGTTTGTAATTTCATACTTTACCATGATTCCTTACTTTTAAACATAATACAATGATTATAATACCAACTGCTATTGCTAGGATACCATACAACAACAATAATAGTATTATATTTACTTTAAATAATAGATATCCTAATGTTGATATTGTCACAATTATATCTATTACTGCTAATATAAGACCACATCCTAACATTGGATCTGGTCCTGGTACGCCTGTAACGTCAATACTTTCTTCCATCATTTGGCTTCCAGCATATCAACTTTGGATTTTGCGTTTAAGTAATTAGCACCATAATCTGTTGCAAGATCTGTATCCATAAGATCAAGATTATGCATACCATCAAGAGAGTCTAAAAGCGTTTCAGTACATTTATAGTACTGTTCATACGCTTCAATCTTTTTCTCTGCTTTTTTGCCCTTACCTGTATGGTAATTAGACATAAAGCAGGCGCCTACAAAGCAACCCAATACAGCTCCTACTAAAAGGAGGTTAAGGTTGTCCATAAAACCATGTACTTTATTCTTTTCCATATATATAGTTATTGATTAATATACATAATAAAAAACGTGCCTATCTTCACAGACCAGCACGCTGAACATCAGAATAGAGCCTACGTCACTAAGTAAAAATAGGCATGGTAAAAAACAAACTTGAGTGGTTACTGGACTCGAACCGTCGCCATGTTGCGCTTTACTTTAGCCAAGTACAATATCCATATAATGCATTTGTACATAGTATACCCTCTTGCTTTAGCAAGTGTATAATAACCACTATCCGTCTCTCCGGATTGTCTTGGAGAACTAAAACCACTTTCGCACTCTTTGCAAATGAGCTGACCACCTTAGTCCTCAGCATACATGTAATACTATTATTTCACCCTCTGTGTCCTACAATCGACATCTTATAGCTTTGCAAGTACCATAAGCACGTGTTATAGTCATGGGCTTGGGACCATGAACGCCACATTACTGCCTACGATTTATCACGTTAGCGTAGGCGCTCCGTCATCCTGGTTTATATACTGCGTGAGATAACGGTTTAATACAACTATCTTCACAGACCGTTGTATTATGAGGTTTATTAATTGCGCTTTGAGTAATGAAAATCAGACTACACTATGATGCAATATGTGTAGTTTCGTCTAGGTCTCATCAGTGACAATTTTATTGGAGTAATACGTAGTATTACGTAATACTCACTACTCTCCCTAGCTGAGTTTAAATAAAACATACCACTATCTTCACAGACTATGGTATGTACAAGACTATTGTTGTTACACTTAACAACTACAACCTACATTCACTAAAAACTTGACATACATTTATATGGAACCTTTTATTAAACTGCGATTCTATAATCTTTTCCTTTCAGAGAAGGTCTCTTACTAAGAATAAACTTCTTTAAATCTTCAAAGTCAATTGGAAACAATGCACAATATTTGTATCTTAATGTGCATACGAATCTCCCATTGAGCATGATATCAAATTTAAAAGTATTCATATTTCTAAATTAGAATGGCCATACTCTCTCTAAGAATTGCAAATCATTGAAGTATTTGTCGTACACTCCGAATGATATATTGCGTGAAACATGTTCATCTAGAGCGTTTGAGAATGCAAGCTCAAGATAATTAACACGCGACATACCCTCACGTTCACGATCGATAGCATCGATTACATCAATAATTGAACAATTAGTCATATAATGTTGAATTGCGAACAGCATAATAGCTACAAAACAGAATCTGTCCATATTGATTATATTTAATTGTTATTAAGAAAACAGTGGAATTATATCCCATTCTGCTAGTGCTTCCTCTGGCGTAGCACCATTTGCCAATTCTGCCTGTACTTCTGCTTCGAGGCTGAACTTCTTTGCTAATTCAATAGCTTGCTCGTTTGTCATGTTGCTCTCGTTTTAATTGTTACTAATATCGTACGAATCCTGGGACTGATACAATAAAACCATTCTTTCGGATACAATCGGGATGCCCCGTTGCTGGGGCGACTAAATCTCTTCTACGCATGAATTTTGGTAGAATATTTTCAGCCGCAAGTACCATTGACGACACAATGTAATATGTGCCATTCTCTGGATCTGGGATGTTTTCAGCTTCTCCATAGTTTACTATAGAGATACCATCGCGAAAGTCACCAAACACGTTGTTTACTCTAGCTACTTTACCCGAAGCTGGGTAAACGGTTCCGTCGTTCATGACTATGTCATGTGGTGTTAAGTTAACGAACTTAACTGGGACAATTATAAAACTGTCTCTTATGAGGCCTTCTTTATCTCCTTCTTTACCATTCTTTCTTTTGAAATGGTACTTATAATAGAGTTGACCACATTCCTCATAGTGTCCAGTAATGACGTCATATACCTCTCTGTTACCAGGCACAACTATCTTAGTGCCATTTTCTACTATTCTTTCTTCCATACTGCGAATATTTATTGATTAAATTTCACTGAATTATAAATTACTTGTCTTTCCAGGTTGCCGCTTTCTTTCAAGTTGTCACCACTTTATAAATTGCTAATGGTTAGCTGTACGATTATATCACAATATATTTATGTGCCCGGATAATCGCCACCTATGAAGCACAGTTGATTTAAACTATCCCATCAACAAGTAAATAACAAGAACAGCGTTTCCATTTTATTCTGTATTACTTCCGACTGTGGTACGGTAGCTTGTTATACTTGTCTTTCCAAGTTGTCAGTTGTCTCTCCAACAGTCTAATACACAAGACTTGCTGCTTATGTTCAGCTATGTAAGGAATACTACTCACACTGGCAGTTTAGACACTTGCTTAGGTGTACATGTTATACATGCATTAATTAATGCAAGATACAGTTACTTTGTTCCCATCTTTTACGCATGGGATACCAGATAGGTTTAATGATAAAGCAAACTTGTCTGCCAAATCATTATTGTGAAATGTTATTTCAATACCAAATTCTGATATAAAACAAGATTGAATATCTTTGTTTGCAACTCCATTTTTAATTATTGCTTTCATATTGATTATGTTTTTATTATTAATTTAAAAGTGTTCGTCTGTTCCGAACTGCCAACACAAGTCTTGTCTTGTGATTAATTTACTTTCCAAGATGTCTGTTACTAATTTTTATGTGCTATATGTAACAATATATACACAAGTATTTTTGTAGAAAAACACAAAACTATTTATCTCATACTATTTGCTCGGTTATGATAAATAGTTTACCGAACAAAGCTTCTATAATGATTACACAACTAATTGATCCTTCGCAATAACTTGTATTACGAAATTAGTTTCCATGTTGTTATAGAAGCAATTAAGTTTACACATCTACGCAATGTGCATAAAAGCTATATATTAAAACAGCCTATTTGAGCTGTTACGTAGGATTTTTCTGAAAAAAGGGTTTGGGAGATTGTTTTACCAATCCCCATCCCCTTTAGTCAGCATCAGCTTGTCCGTACTCGAAATTATCGTCAATCATATCGAGCATACGATTTTTGAGTTTATTAAACTCATTTTCCTCATCATCGACACTGCCGAGATAGGTGTTCGCCAAAGATGAATAAGTGTGCGTGCCGTCATTAATGGCTTTTTCTTTGCCATCGGTTAGCTCGCTAATTGTGAAATCAAAGGTAGAAAAACGTGCTTTCTTTCCCTTGAACTTCTTAACCAATTCTGCCAATGCTTTGTCTTGCTCCCTTTCTGTGTGCTTATCAGGCAACAGAGAATCAAAGTTAATAAGACAAGTATAAGTCTTGCCTACAGACGCCCCCGCTTCTTCAAAATCAGCGAGAGAAAGCAAATTTTCATCGCTTCCATCCTTTGCATCATCGACAGCATAAGCAATACGTAATTGTACACGGAATGCACTATTATCCTCATTCCATTCCTTTAATTTATCATTAAGGGCTACATCACTAATTGTTGCAATTTGATTAATTTTCTTCATTGTTCTTTGAGTTTTGAATGTTTGTGAATAAATTTGTTTTTGTCTTGGGGGGATACCCCAATCCGAAAGTATATACCGGGGTGTGATTCGTTGCTGTTTCGCGTCTTTGTGCTTACAAAATAAAAAATTTTTATTTCGCGTTTATGCACATTTACCGCAGTTCGAAAAATCAAAAAAATATTTTTCTTACGTCCAAACAATAAAAAAGCCGAGGCATAAACCCCGGCTATTCTCATGCTTTCTTAAACTTATCTATAAAGTCTGTTATTTCTCTCATGTATATATGGTTGTCACGCTCATATATTATAGCATCAATCCACTTACCAGTAGAGTCTTTAAACTTTCCTGCTCCTACATAATTGTAGACATTACCTTTGTATTCGTACTTCATTTTTCCTTATTAGCAATCTTTAATCTAATTGATAATAGCTTTTTATTGATGTTTTTATCATCCTTAATCAGCTTCTTTGCCACAGTTACATACTTAATTATCTTTGCGACAGGGATTGCAAGCTTTATTCCAATAAGAGAAATAGCTGCCCATAGGGGGAGAATCGTAAAGCATACGTACAATAATATTGCCGCAAACGCCAAGTTTAATATACTTACTGTAACACTTTTAGCATTCATAGCCTTACATACATTATCAAATATTTCCTTCTCCTCTTCGTTTAATTCTTTTCTAATATCAGATATATCTACTAACATATTTTAATCTCCTATTTTTAAACCTATACAATCTATTTATCTCTTTCGGAATGTAATGCAGTATTACTTTCCTTCATGATATGGGACTGTAAGAAAAGCACATATAAACTTTAGTATTTTCATAAGAATCTCCACCATCTACTAGTCTCCTTCTTTAATTCATCAAGACATGCTTTATGCTTATTTTTCCAGTAATTAGTCCAATCTTCCTGGCGTGCCAACTGTTGCTCTAAGAGTGTTATTTGAGCATCTCTGGCCTCTAAAGCACTCTCGTAGTTTATTGCTGGCTTACTATTTTGCACGAATTTTTCATAGTCCTTTTTATCTAGGATTACACAGTCCTTTAACTGCCTAATCAATTGGACTAATTCCGTTTCCTTTGTCTCCATCTCCGAATACTTCTATAAATTTGTAGAACTCTCCTTTTTCATCAAGCTGCAGCGCTAATTGTAGTATCTGTCTCGTTGGGGTTGCTTCCTCTCCTAGATTCTCCAGCTCTTTCAGGAGTATCTGATACGCATCCCTCTGTCCTGGATCCATCTTTTCCTGCCTCTTCATCTTCTGTATCATTTAAAGGGTCTGTAATCTTTCTTGCTTTCTTTTTAAAGTTATCATATCTTTCAATAACTTCATCAGCTGTAACATCCTTGTCCTTAGGGTCATTTGGGTCATATAACACTTCTACCGACCCAAAGCTTTTCAATATTTCAAGAAGCTCTTTGAAGTCTTCTTCATCTGCTCCGTCGTTAAGCACTTGCATTGTTTCCATCTTCTGTTTCATTCTTTACATCGTTTAAAGCGTTTACAACTTCAGCCTTAGTAGTCTTTGTTTTAGACTGTTCGATAAGCTTTTGTATAAGTTCGTCCTTATGAGGATTACCTTTTTGTTCGTACATATGCATAAGGATTGCTGTGGCATTTGCAAACTCTCTAGAGTTTTTGTCAAGTGTGTCTATAAGTTCCTCAAGTTCTTCAATTGTATACTTTCCTGGCTTGTGCAAGAACTTTCCATCTTTATCGTACAGGTTACTATTTTTGCTAATTTTTCCCATTATCGCTCGCTCCTTTAAGTATTGCCCAACCAGCTGTAACAGCTATTATTGGGATGATTAAAAATATAGTTATTATATCAAATGGATTCATCGCTATCTGGTTCATAAAATCCTAATCTTCTTCCGTTTTTCTCGGCTCTTTCTATTATTTCTGCAGCTCTTAAATAGTCTTTATCTTTTGCTATTTTGCTCAGCATGGGCTATGTATTTTGTGCACTCTTCCTCTACAATTTCACCATCGTCGTTACGTGTTAAATGCGTGTATTTCATCTTTGATCTGTTGAATTTAAATGCTCTAAATGCCTTATCTCGCTCCTATTTGTCATCGTATCTATGGATGTATTTCATCATTTGTGTAGCGTTTACAGATCCTGCTACTCCAAGATTACATAGGTTTTTAATAAAGCTCATAGCCCCGTCTTCTCCAAATTTATGCTTTAGCATACTATACTCTTTAAGGCTCTTCTAGAACCACTAATTGTCTATATCGTATACTGGATCTTGCTCAACAATGTATGCTATGTTTATAGGCACACCGTGCACAAAGAAATATTTACACTACTATGTACAAGGTTTATTCTGATATTGTAGAGATAAGAAGTCAGCGTAATATAGTACAGCGCTCATCTCAAACTAGTTCATACTTTACTTGCTGTTTTGTTTACACACTCTGTAAAGTATCCAATCAAGTATGCGAATACCTCGTTAGTATCTTCAGAGAGCTTTATATGACATGCTTCTAGTATGTCTACAGCTGCATGAAATGACTCATGTGCGAATGTGTTTATGTCGTCACTTGTATTCTTTAGCTTGTTTATTACTATAATCTCACAGTCTTCTCCTGCTATTTTATCATATGCTCCTCTAACAGTGTAGGCTGTATAATCTGACCATTCATCGTCCATAATTGATGACTCGTCACTTCTGAAGCTAAATCTTTTATCTATTATAGATTTATCTGGGTTAAGTATAACGAATAAGTCAAACCCGTATACTGTGTTATATCTATCTATTATACACTTCTTTTTATCCATACTATTCTTATTAGTCTTACTATTATTGTTAAGCTTATATATAGCTCTACTATACTGTAATAGCTTATTATACTATATAGTCTTACTATACTGTAATAGCTGTACTACTAAAGTAGATCTCCTAAAGAGAATATATAAGAGAAAGGGTTCTTAGTCTGACTAACCCCTACTATCCCCCTAACGTAAAAAAGCTAAAAAAGTTGCATATCGGGTAGAAAAGTGCAATTTATATAAAATTTTTATGCAGTTTGCAACCATTCTTACAAAAGTTTACGTTATGGCGGCGTAAAACAATTAAATTTAATGGATATGACAAAGATTTTAAAGGTTATTAAGCCTTTCTTCGTAATGGAGGTTGGCGATACATTTGAGTACAACGATAAAACAAAGGAGTACAAGAGTGTATATAACGAAGAGCATAATAGTTCGAACGAAGAGAATTCTACAGTTGTTTCCTCATACAATTCAGTTTACACTATTTCTGAAGACTACGCAAAGATGCTGGTTGAAAACGGTTATCTTGAAGAGGTTATGCAAAATACAAACAATGACAAGCAGTTTGTTAACATATTTGATGAGATTGAACACTTGCTTATTCAGTATAATACTGATTTGAATATTCTCTTAAACTCTGATGATGATACACCTCAGTGTTTGAAGGTCGAGAAAGAGACAGTTCTTCGCAATATGATTAAATTGCTTAAACACCTTAAGTCGTTGAAAAAGTAATATGGAAGAAGAGAAGATGATAGATCAGACACAGTTGGCAGAGGACTTAAGCTCAAAGATAAAGTATGAGTTTAGATAGATGTTCTTAGTAAAGCCGCTTGAGCCTGTTAAAGTTAAAAAGAAGATCTCCGAACCTGTGGCTAAGGATACTAAGCCAAAGAAGGATAAGGATGGGATCGAGGCAGTTGATTACGATGAAGTAAAGACAGAGATTAAGGAAGTTGATTCAGATTTCTCTAGAGCTGTTGTACTTAAGTTGCCATATGAGTATACACACCCATATGTTGATGAAAAGATTCAGCAGATGCCTATCAAGGTTGGTGATATTGTTATATACAGATCTGCTAGAGGAGCTATGTATTTCGACTTACTTAAAGATTCTCAACTTGTATCTCTTTACGATATTGTAGCAACAGAGACAGTAGATAAGTGATGAATATAGATAAAGTTTGCAAATAGATCGGACGACAATTAAATGAAGATCCAGAACTAGTAAAGCAAATAGTAATGCATTAGTTCTAGTTTGTAGTTGATGTTATGAAAGATCCAGATGACACTAGAGATGTGTTACTAAACAAACTATTTAGATTCAAGCTTAAGAATAGATTTAAAGACAATAAGAATAAACCATTAAGTCCATATGAAGAAGATAATAAACATTGATCGTAAGCCGATTGTTGTTGATACAGAGACTGCTTTTGTAACATCGATAGATAGATCTACAAGAGGAATTGATGACGTATATGTTATTCCAGAAGACGCTCATATCGAATGGAGATCAAGAATGTTCCCAGACAAAACAATTGAGGCAGATGTAAAGAAAGATGATATTCTTGTTACATTCTACGATAAGGATCTTGGTACAGATTTTGTAATAATCAAGTCTACCGATTGGTTAAACGCTCTTAATAATGCAGCAGATGCTGATCAGAAGAGAAAGGAAGAGTGGGCGGCTAAACAGAAAAGTGCAAATTCTGAAGCTCTTGATTGTGGAGATAATTGTGGACCATGTTAATATTTAAGTTATGAAGAAAGTTGTAAAAAAGACAGTTAAGGTAGTAAAGCCAAAGTATACAATTTCTATGATTGATGCAGCTAATGTAAGTGATGTTACAGCATACTTTATTGGCCAGAAGATTTTAAATGGCATGAAGCTCACAGATTCAGATATTAGCACAATCGTATCAATTGTTACAGACATTGTACTTGAGGATCTTATGCCAGAGGATTGCACAGCAATTGTAAACGATAATGGCACATACAGAAAGTGTGCTGCTATTAGAGTTGAGAACAAGGTTAAGAAGCCTTGGTACAAACGCTTATGGAATTGGATTACTCGTACTAAGTAATCACCTTTAGAGTCTATTAGTCAAACGGTAAAGACGACCCGATATAAAGGGAATAGTTAGCAGGTTCGACTCCTGCATAGACTCCAACACATTCATTTTTATTTTCATATAAGAGTCAAAGAAAACGGGCGGGATACAGAAAGAATGCGAAATCATTTAGTTGTCAACGAACGCCGAGAGGTTTCCGCCATTTCTGAAATCTCTATAAACTGGGACATCCGGGTGAAAGAAACTTTCTACCCTAGCAGCGCTCGGAGCTGCAGGATCCAAATGGCGCCAATACTGGTTCTGCGTAACTCCAGCTAAAGGTTACGTGCTTATCGCGAGATGATGAAATGGTATCATATTAGGCTCATAACCTAAATTTGCTAGTTCGACTCTAGCTCTCGCAACAAACGAAGATTTACCACGATTTATCGTGAGGTCAGTTAAGACTTTAAAACATAGTGGTTGGGCTTGCCACGCCAGACAAATAAGAAGCCACACATTGCCCTATGGTGTACCGCCTGTGCACAACTGTCTCTAAAACAGTAGGTCTCCGATGGACACGGAGTGGGGCTACTAATAAATACGTAGGTTAGAGGTGCGTATTAAATATTTTTTACATGAAAACAAAAGTATGCACTAAATGTGGTATAGAAAAACCACTTGATCAGTTTGCGAAGAATAGTAGCAAACCTGATGGCCTATCACCTCAATGCAAGGAATGCAAACATAAATATTATGAGGAATATTACAAAAAGCACAAGAATGAAATATATAAAAAGCATAGATCTTATAAGAAATTTTTAACACAATATATGAGGCAATTAAAATCTAATGGATGTATCATATGTGGAGAAAAAGATCAGGCTTGTTTAGACTTTCATCATCTTCATGATAAGTCTTTTAATATAGGAAATCAATGTAGAGACAAAGGTGTTGCTTCTATAAAAAATGAAGCTAACAAATGTGTTGTACTATGTGCAAATTGTCATAGAAAACTTCACTTCTACAATCTTACGATAGACTAGTTAAAAAATTATGTTAGTCTGGGTTCGAATCCTAGTGGGGTAACAGTAACAAACAATATTATAAATACTATGGAGTTAAAATTTAAGAGACTTGAGGACGAAGCGGTCCTCCCTATTCGTAGCACAGAAGGTGCTGCAGGAATTGATTTGACATGCATTAAGATTGATACAGCTCTTAATGAAGCAAATCAACTAATGTTGGTTTACCATACAGGATTGGCAGTTGAGATTCCTGCCGGATATGTTGGTTTACTTATACCACGCTCTAGTATTTGGAAGAAATCATTATGGCTTACTGATAACGTTGGAGTGATTGACGCTAGAATATTGATACGTTATTGAGTATCAATGCAACCAACTCTATTCGCATATCGTTATGATGGTATAACTAAACACAAAATATCATGATAACAAAAATTTGCAAACAATGTGGTAAGGAATTTGATGTACCAGAATACAGAAAGAACGCTAAATACTGCTGCGACGAATGCAAACACAAAGCATTACATGGAGATTTAAACTGCGAGTGTGAGGTTTGTGGCAAGAAATTCCACTTAAAACCATACGCTCTTAAAAAGAGCAAACATCATACATGTAGCCGCGAGTGTTTAAACAAACTTAAAAGTACATTATATAAAGGTGAAGGAAATCATCAATATGGTCTAAAAGGCGATAAGAATTCATCTTTCAAAGGAAATATAATCCTACGTAAGAACAACGGGTTGATTGAGAGAATGGTCTACAATCCTAGTCATCCGTACGCTGATCGTAATGGCAGGATTAAGGAACACAGATTAATAGTTGAATAGAATTACAAAATGTTTGACGATAAGTACTTTGAAGTTATAAACGGAAAGCATTATTTAAAGAAAAATGTAGATGTACATCACATTAACTTTAATCATAACGACAATAGAATAGAAAACCTAATTCCCTTGACTAGAGCGGAACATACAAAACTTCATAATCAAAATGAAGTTATATACAGAAATGAGAAGGGAATGATAATTGGTGTCTTAAAACAGGGTGAATTGCTGGAAAAGCCTGAAGAGGTCAATCAGCAGCCAAGCTTGGGTAGTGATACCCTTGAAGGTTCAGAGACTAACAGCCGAGTCTTACGAGACGGTAATGCTGACACGAGTGCCCTGCCCGGAAACGGTGAAGATATAGTCCGATCTACTGATAACAAAATAAACAGTAGAAATATAGAGATAAAGAGCTCTATAGATTAACAACTCCTAATTTGTTGGATTATAGAGGAGAGATTATAGCTGTAATGAAAGCCACAACAGATGTGGTTCCTGCTATTTATAAGCAAGGCGAGCGCTTCTGTCAGTTGGTTATAGTTCCGGTGCCAGAATACGAGGTTACAGAAGTGTCTGAGCTTTCTGATACAAAACGAGGCGAGAATGGTTTTGGTTCAACTGGTACCGATAATAAGGAAGTTAGCGCAGCTGCGGGAACTGAGGCACAGGCTAGCGAACAGCCACAGTCCGTACCAGAGCAAGCGGCGGCACAGGATGGTGCTGAGGTAGGTGAGTGACAAGCTTGACGATCCTACATAAAGGGGATTACCGAAAGGTAGTTCCCTTTTACTGTTTATATATAAACAATATAGTATTAAATAATATGAATTTTAAGAAACAACCATTAAAAGGTGTAGAGATACATGGCGCTCCACAAGTTGGTACGCGTACAGTAAATATCTTAATGGGCGAACACGCAAACGAATTTGTCCGTGGTGATATTATGGATGCTAATGCAGTATTGCAGGCATTTGATGAGCTTAAGGGTAATGTTGATACAGATCACGATACTCTTGAAGAGCTTGTTAATGAAATCCATAAAAATGCTAATAATATTAGCAATAATAGCACATAGATACAAAAAGTTGATGCCGCATCAAAGGCTAGAGATGAAAAGGAGAAAAACGATAGAACTGAAGCTGATAACGCTCTCGGTCAGAGAATCGACGAAGAGGCAGCTGCTCGTAAGGCAGCAGATGCAGCAGAGTTATCTAGAGCAACACAGGAAGAGGCTAGACTTGATGCAGCAATTAAAGCTGAGGCTAATACCAGAAAGCTTAATGACGATACTATCACAAGCGCATTAAATGCAGAGATTGCCCGTGCAAAGGCTGCTGAAAAAGATAATAGTAACTCAATAACAGCAGAGGCTGCTACAAGAAAGTCAGAAGATGATGCTATTAAGAATCTTCTTCAGAACGAAGTTACTAGAGCCACTGCTGCAGAAGCAACGCTTCAGGGTAACATAGATAGAGAAGCTGAAGAAAGAAAGGCTAGTGATAACACTATTACAACTAATCTTAACAATGAAATAGCAAGAGCAAAAGCTGCCGAAAAAGACAACAAGAATAGGATTGATGTACTTGATGGAGATTCTAACACAGAAGGATCTTATAGAAAAGCTATTAAAGATCTTATCAACGGTGCTCCAGAAGCATATGACACCCTTAAAGAAATTGCTGACAAGCTTGCAGAAAATGATGATCTTCATCAGGCTATTGAAGAAGCTATTGCAACAAAAGCTTCTAAGGAAGAGCTTAAAGCAGAATCAAATAGAGCAAAGGCTGCTGAAGCTGATAATGCCGCTGCAATAACAGCAGAGAAGAATAGAGCTACACAGGCAGAAAATAATATTACTTCAAATCTTAACAAAGAGATAGATAGAGCTAAGAAGGCAGAGCAGGCTAATACTACAGCTATTACAAGTGAGGTAACCAGAGCCACTGCTAAAGAGACAGAGCTGTCTAATTCTATCGCTGCCGAAGCTAGTACTGCTAGAGCTGCAGAAAAGGCAAACACTGATAAGATCAATACAGAAATTCAGGACAGAAAGAACGCTGATACAACTCTTAATAACGCAATCAATAAAGAGGTAACAGATAGAACTACTGCCATCTCTAATGCTACAACAACTCTGAATAATAGTATTAATTAGGTTAGTACAAATCTTGCTAATCTTACAGCTACTGTAAACAACATCAGTACAACTGTATCAAATATCACAGCAATTAGCACAGATTATATTAACGGTTTAAGCTAATAAGATATGAAAGAGAATATTGAAACAAAAGATGTACAGAGAACCGAATATCTTGACAAGAATGGTCTTGATATGTTGTGGACAAAGGTTAAGGAGAATACACACAATTAGGTTGAAGTAGAAAGAAATAGAGCTGTAGCTAAAGAGAATAGTATAATTGATACAAAAGCTGATAAATCTGAACTTGATAATTACGTTTCTGACACTGCTCTTAAAGCGCTTGAGTAGAAGGTTGCGGCTAATACTGATGCTATTAGTAATAAGTAGGATGCTGGCAACTATCTTCATTACAAAACTCTTAATAATGAAGGGTATTACGAAATACCGGATATTCGTATTCCTAATAGCGGCGGCAATAATAAAATAGACATAGATTCATAGAGTATATCCGTTAATTGTAGTTATCCAGACAGCTATACAACAATTACATGTGACGGCATCTCTAACACTGATAATAACGCCAATCACGTTTATGCCACAGATGGTTCTATAGCTGATTTGACACAGTATGCTAAAAAGACGGACATCCCAGAAATTGACACAAGTGATTTTGTAAGTAAAACTGCCACTAATGTTACAACAGGTGGATTTGGTTAGATTAGAACCGTAGATACAATAAACAACAATATTGGTGTTGGTGACAATACCTCACATTTAGCATATATAGGAAAAGGGGAATTGGGTGTAATTGGTTATAGAAATGGTTATGCTACAGAATCTTTTAGATATTCTACTACCTATGGACTCGAGACGACCAATACAAGTGGTTATAAAAATGTTAAAATTCCTTGCGATTCAAACACGGTGTCTATATACAAAGGTAATTCAAATAATTATTGTACTAATTATCGCTATTCAGGTGTTGTATTAGGAGAGAATAATGATAACAATAACCTTCTTAACACTAATGGTAGTTATAAAACCATTGGTACAGATATAGCTCCGCTTGAAAAAGGTAAGGTTCCAGCAGAATATTTAGACTTGTCATAGATTGCCGCAGGTGGTAATGTTGATGATGTACAAGTTAATGGCGTAAGTGTTGTAGAAAACAAGATAGCTAATATTAATTCTGCTACTAAAGAAAGTCTTGGAGTTGTAAAGGTTGGTGATGGTCTTAATGTTACTGATGGTACTATAAGTGTTGATACTACTGCTATAGGTTCTGGCAAATATATTTCTTATGCGAGATATGAACACAACGATTATATTATGCTTAACGATATTTGTACAGAAAGATTAGGAATTAAATCGCGTATAGGTAGTAACGGTTTGTCTGTGTGTAAAATGACAAATAACGGTATATATTCCAATATATAGTGTGCTAAAATAGAATTGCAAAGTGATAAAAATCGAATACGTATTAACGACGATGTTATTGATGTGTATAAACTTGACAAACATGCTATTGGCGGCACTTCTGATTGTATGTTTGGTTTAAGCAAGGACGGCGTAAAATTATATGGTGGCGATGACAACCATGTATTAACTTCTAACTATTCTACTATAGATATAACGCAATATGTATTAAAGTCAGAACTTCCTACCGTTCCAACAAAGGTTAGTCAACTCTAGAATGATAGTGAGTTTATTACAAAGTCTGTATACGATGAAAAGATTGCAGCGCTTGAAGCTCGCATTGCAGCACTTGAAGCTAAGCATGCAGAAACTGCTTAATGAAATAAAAACTAACGTTAATAAAGACTTTAACGTTTAAGCTAGGTCTTAATGAAAGCATGACGGGGTTCACTGCCCCGCCTAGCACAACAGATTCTACCACGCCTCCTTCCAAATGCGTACCAGGGTAGGACTTTTATCATTCCTAGGTGGAATATACTAGGACACGCGTAGTAATACGCTAATATTTAACGGGACTAGGATTAATCCAGTCCTAGTTCCATATTGTTTTACTTTTAAAACTTAAATACTATGGATACAATCGAGAAAGTTTATTGTACAGGACACGACAATAACGACGCTTTAGTAGCCGCTTTGGCTTCTAAGAATAACTGTGATCCAATGGCTATGGCAGCCATGATGAATCAGAATGATTATATGAATAACCCATTTGCTTACCTTATCTGGATGATCTTCGCTATGCGTATGTGGAACAACCAGGATGGTAATAACTAGGGAAATGCAATTCAGAGTCAGCTCGACGCAATGCGTTCACAGATCGCTGACAATCAGAATAGTTCATTAGTAATGGATGCCATAAGAGGAAACGGTAACGCAATTACCCAGTTAGCCTCTAATCTGAATTGTGATTTCAACGCATTGAATAATGCTATTTGCTGCGTTAAGTCAGGAATTCAGGAAGTAGCAGGTAATGTAAACTTCTCTGCAGAACGCGTTATTAACGCTATTAATCTCGGAGACGCTAACCTTACATCTGCATTGCAGAACTGCTGCTGCCAGACGCAATAGAACATTATCAAGATGGGCTACGAGAATCAACTTGGGCAGAAGGACATCGTTAACCAGATGCAGACAGGTTTCAGCTACACAAACGCAGGTTTGGAGAGAGCTGCAAGTAACCTTGGTTTCCAGATGAGTTAGATGGCTTGCGATCTTAAGACGAACGCAAACGCAAATACTCAGAGAATTGTAGATGTATTGAATAATCATTGGCAGTCAGATCTGCAGTAGAGATACAATGACGCACGCCTTGAATTATCACAGTAGAAACAGAATGCTACTCTTATAGCAGCACTTAAGACTACTACAACAGCTACAGCTTAATTAAGTTTTAAATTATGTGTAAGGGCTCCTTCGGGAGCCTTTGCATATTAAATATGACATAATATGGCATTTAAAGACGTAAAACAAAATTATTCAATCTACATATTGAATAAGTAGGATATATCTATTACTGATGGTAAGGTTATATCAGTTGGTTTCCCGCACATGGATTTAAATAATAAGCCAACTATTGGTTAGTCGTAGATGGTTATAGATGTAACTATAGAATCTAATGGCAAGACCGCAACATACACAATTCCTGAAAATCTTTCTGTTACATACGCTGGAGATATTGTGCTCTCTACTGATAAACAGGGACTTATAGCAGAAGTTGAATCTATGAAGAATACTGCTGAAAAGATTCTTGAATCTGTTCCAAAGCAGAAAGAGGTTGTTGAAAAGGCAACATCTTTACTGTCTGATCTTAATCCGATATATAAGGAAAAGAAGGAGACTGAACAGAGATTTGCTAAGATAGAGGAAACTATTAACAGAATGGAATCAACTGTAACTAACTTTATTAATTCGTTTCACAATGGACAAGGTAATAGTAATACGGCACAGTGATGAAGAATTGCCAAATACAAAGTATACTGCTAATGTGAAAAAGAACGAAGATGGCAGCTATACAGCTAGTTTAGATATCTAGAAGTAGAGTGATTATAAAGACTATGTAGGTAAGAATGGATTACATTTTACAAAGTCATTACAAGAATACGCTAGCAAATAGATGGTTAATTCAAATGGATTAGAACATACATGGACTCCAGAATAGGTTCAAAATGTATGCAATGTTCTCAATCTAAAGATACCAAGTACATCAACAATACATGATGTTACATATACAGCAAACATGGCTTACGCTGATTTCTATCCAGAATTGCTTACTGAACATTAGTGCGTTAAGTATGCAATGGCAGTTGCAAACGACGAAGATGGATATGAAGGAATATAGTTTTGTAGATGGGTTGCTGATGTGATGGCAAAGAAGGAAAATATAGATTGGAAGAAATTTAAGTAATCTTTAACTGTGGCGTTTTAGACGTAGTCTTCAATGACACCACAGTACTATAATTAATAATAATTTAAACGAATTAACATGACTGAATTACTATCATAGAATGATTAGGTTATCGAGAAGAAACCAAATCCAATCGAAGAACTTAATACAACGATGGCTTAGTATTATTCTGTATTACACTCGAAGATTTATAGTCACGAGAGCAATACTGATATACACGTAACTTCAGATGATAAAAAGATCTGGAACAATAAAGCCAATTAGTCTGATTTAGAATCTGTTAAAGAATATGCTGATAGTTTAAAGTAGTCTTTAGATAAAGTTAAGCCAGATATAATTAAGGAAGTCGAGACTATGATAGATAATAGTAAAGACATTAATTTATCTGACTATGCCACAAAGGTTTATGTGGACGCCCAGATTGCTGCACTTAATATAAGTGATGACATTGCTACAAAAACATGGGTGTCAAATAACTTTGTAAACTCTACAAATTATCAAAGATTTGATTCTACAAAGTATTATACAAAAGATGAAATCGATAATAAAATTGCAGGAGCAAATGTAGATAACTATCAGATAACAGAATTTAGTTTGGCTAATGATTATCTTAATCTTACATAGAACAACGGTATATCTACATAGGTAAAACTATCTGATGTATCTGGTGGAACAATAACCAGCGATAATTTGGATAGAAAGCTATAGGACTATTTAAAGATATCTGCTATAGGAAACATTACGTTTACTAGAGGCGGAAGAATAGTTACAACATGGAATCCTGCTACAGAAAATGCTACAGTAGAACTTTCTGGAGGAAGTGGTGCAGATTCTTAGAGCGGTGGATATTATAAGCCATACTTTAAGAATTACCCATCAGATGATAGTTTGCCTACATCGCAATTGCCAGTAGTTGGACAGGACCCTGTAAATGCCGGATGGAGTTCTGTTAATGTAAATCCTGAACAAGGATATTTTACATGGGAGATATGGGTATACATTAAAACTGGTGGTGGCTTTGGTGATATCATAGGTCCAGTTTGTATTTCTGGAAAAGATGGAGATAATGGCTCAGATGTTACCGGAAAAGAATACATATATCAGTTAAATAATAATTAGCCTACAAAACCATCAACAAAACCAGCATGGGGTGATGTTCCGGCTGGATGGACAGATAATCCTACAGGTATAGATTCTACTCATCGTACAGAATGGATGATGTATAGAACATAGGATTCCAATGGAGTTATAAGTAATTGGCTCCCAGCTAAAGGTCCTGTAATTTGGGCTCATTGGGGTAAAGATGGAACAGATGGCGATGGTGTACAATATATATTCTGCGCATTAAAACGCGGTGAAACTACATCTGTATTTACCGGAGTAAATGATCCTACGTCGTGGACAAACGATTCAGGTTTTCAGAACGGAAAGGCTGGAGAATACATTAAACCAGGATCAAGATGGACAGATAATCCAATAGATATTAAAACGGCAACTGGTTATGGTTAGGGATCAAGCTAGTATGTAAGCATAAGAAGATACAGAGGATCTACAGGAAGTGCTGAAGATAGTGACGGAAGATGGGAAGCTTATAGTGAGCCTAGCTTGTGGACATACATGGCAAAGGATGGAGAAAGCTCATCCTAGACATTAAAAGGATCACCTTTAAGAAATAGAGGTGTATGGCAGGCTGGTGTACAATATTTTGATGGTACAACCTAGTCTGACGGAGGTTTGTTTTACTAGGACTTTGTATCATACACTCATTCTGTAGTAGCTGATGGAACATCTAAGAATGTTACAGATTTCTACGTTTGTAAAAGACAGTGTGCAAGCATTGTACCTACAAATACTGATTATTGGGACAAGCTTAGTGATATGGGTCCAATATACACCGACGTCCTTGTAGCTATGAAAGCATATATAAAAGAACTTACAGCAGAAGAAGTTATAATTACAGATAACGAGAATATTGTAGCAGGTATGACTTCTGGTAGTTCTGATAAAGTTTCATCTTAGGGTAATGTTAGAATATGGGCCGGCACAAATGATAAGAATGCTAGCAATATAGCAGAGGCTCCATTTACTGTTACAGATAAAGGCGTGTTAACCTGTAGAGGAGACGATGGAAACATTATATTAAAAGATGGTACGATCTATTTTATTATTGGTGGAGTAGAGTATAAGTTAGGTGTAACAAAAGGAAAACCAGATTGGATTAATAGCGCTGGAGCAGATTCTGTAGAGACGTGGTATACTAAGATTGAAACTGAGCACAATGTTTCATTTAGTGTTGTTGATTCTTTTAGTATTAAAGATAACATTTATTACACAAGCGGCACGATGTCAACAATGGTAAATGGTACATATTATAAACGTGCATCAAAAATAACATGTTTGTATAATATTAGCGAGGGTATTGTATTTACATTTAAAGATATATTTGGAATAGATATATATACCAAAGCAACATTTTTGAATGGTATTAAAACAGTAGAAGGCGTAGTTGCTATCAGTGGATATTCTACTACAATATCTACACCTACTTAGGATATTCCTGGAAAAATAAATATAGATACAACTAGCAAATAGTGGTGCTCTATAGAGAAAGAAAACAAAGATATTTTGCCAAGTATGTATTACACAAAGGATACACCTGTAGGTAAATTACACGAAGCTAGTTATCGTTCAGTCGATAATAGGAATATTATATATGGAAGTGGTACAGAAGATGGCATATATGTAATAAAGCCGGCGTCAAAAGAAACTGTAAGCACAGATAGAAAAATATCAATATTTGTCGATGAGTCTTCTGAAGAGAATGTATTTAGACCAACAGTAACAACAGTATCATTATAATGTTTGACATAGTACAGAATAAGATATAGTTAAGTACAGAAGATCTAGCTATACCACCATTTAAAGACTTCTATAATAATGCAAAAGATAAGCAAGATGCATTAAAGAAGATCGAATTCATAGTGTGGAGATACAAATGGAATAGTCCATATGAGGCTTATCCAGAGAAAGAACGCACATGGAGAGTAGCTAAAGATGTACTTAATGATGAGAATTATAAACCTGATGACGTTGTAAAAGAATTAGCAAAAAGGTTCCAGGAGTTTCAAGAAACTCCTGCTACCCGCCTGCTTAAATCTTCTAAGAGCGCAGCAGAGGGCATTATGAACACGATGGATAGTTATGCTGAAGAAGAGCTTGATATAGATACGGCTAAGAAGCTTTCTGCTATATTGAAAGATGTTAGCGGCATTATCAAGTCATTAGACATGGCTACGAAGTAGGCAAAAGCAGAACAAGCAGAAACCGGTAGAGTCAAGGGTGGTGGCGTTATTGGTATGTACGAATAATTATGATAGACTTTAATTAGAAGCTCCATAATACTGATAAGTTCAGATAGGCAGCTATCTTCTTTCAGAAACATGGATGTTATACCTTAGCTCCTAGAGGTACTACTGATTATAATAAATATTGGGAGCAAGAGACGGATAGATGTCTTAATGGTTATACAGCTCCAGATGGAGAAGGCATAACTGGATATAATTACTTCTACCTAAATTATAGCCCAATCATGCGACTTTAGGAAGAAGAGTATACAGATAGAGAGGGTAACCTCAGGAAAAGAAGACAACGTATACTTGAGTTTCCTAGTTTTTGGGACTATGATTACTATTATTTTTGCGCTATAGAACAAGCGGAACTAGAAGGCAAACATATGGCAGTGTTAAAATGCAGACAGCGCGGGTATGAACAACCTTACAGTGAATTAGTAGCAACACCAAACGGATTCGTCTAGATGGGCTCCCTCAAAGTAGGTGACGAAATATGGAACCCAGACGGTAAAACCACAAAGGTACTCGAAATCTATGAACAAGGGTTCAAGGATGTGTACAAATTAACATTGGCTGATGGTAGATCCGTTAGATGTGGCGCCGATCATTTATGGGAGGTTATATGTGCCAATAATCATTTTAAGCACAAGGTTTCAACAACTCATGATTTATTGAATAGTGGGCTGTATAACTAGTGTACAGTAAAAGGTAAAAGGTATAATACTTATAAGTATTATTTGCCGGCTATAGAGCCATTATAGTATAGCTAGAAGTAGCAAAATATTCCAGCTTACGTATTTGGTGCATTGCTTGGAGATGGAGCATTAACAAAACGAACTCCAAAGATTTCGTCTATAGATCAAGAAATATTAGATAGAATCCAATATCTACTTGGCGATGGATTCGAATTTAAATATGATCCTACAACAACTTGCGAATATAGGATTATAGATAAAGAGAGATTCATGCATAAAGATGAGTTTAAGAATGGATAGTACGGAGTAAATAGGCTCCATAGATGGATAGACGAGCTTGGTTTATGTGTTTCTTGCGCATATAAGTTTATACCAGATTAGTACAAATACGGATCGATAGAATAGAGATACGAGCTCATAAGAGGCTTAATGGACACAGATGGATATATATCTAAGGATGGTGGTATGTCATTTGTAAACACATCCAAATAGCTTATAGATGATTTTGTAGAAGTATTAAGAAGCCTTGGCATACTTTGCTCTGTATCTAAGAGAGCTCCAGGAAAAGGTGGAGTTCATAATGGACGTGCTATATTTGGCACAAAATTTTCTTACGTGGTATATATAAAAGGTAATCCGGATATATTCCACCTGTCTAGAAAGAGGAATAGAATTAGAAAGAATCGCAAATTTAGTAATAAGGTAGCTATTACAAATATAGAATATCTTGGAGAGCAGGAGAAATAGAGGTGTATATTTGTAAGTAACGAAAATCATTTGTACCTTACAAGGGATTACATACCTACACATAACTCATTTAAAGGTGGATCTATGTTGGTTAGAAACTATATGCTTATCCCTGGTTCAAAGAACTTTGCTATAGCGTCAGAGTAGAAATTCCTTATAGGTGATGGTTTGTTAACTAAAGCCTGGTAGATAATGGACTTCCTTGATAAACATACAGCATGGGCTAAGCAAAGACTTGTGTCTACACGTATGGAGAGAACATCAGGTTACAAGATTACAGACGAATTTGGTAAGTAGACTGAGCAAGGATATTTATCTAGTATAACTGGCATAACCCTTAAGAACGACCCAGAGCGTGTTCGTGGTACACGTGCTAAACTTGTACTATGGGAGGAGGGAGGTAAGTTCCCTAGCCTTCTTGACGCATGGCGTATAGAACAACCTTCGGTAGAAACCGACGATGGTAAAGCGTTCGGATTGATGATAGCATTTGGTACTGGTGGTACAGAAGGAGCTAGCTTTGAAGGATTGAAAGAGTTGTTCTACAAACCTAAGTCTTACAATGTTCTCAGTTTCCCTAATATATGGGATGAAGGCAGAGAGAATACCGAATGCGCATTCTTTGTGCCAGCTTATTCAAACCTAGAATCATTTGATGATGATGGCAATTAGGTTTACATGGACAAGGATGGAAATAGCTACAAAGAGAAAGCTATAGAGAACCTTATAGACCAGAGAAATAAAGTAAAGGACGGTGGCGCTAGTTAGCAATCTATAGACCGTTTTATATCTGAGCGTCCTATTAAGCCAGCAGAGGCTGTATTGGAGCTCGGTAAGAACATATTCCCTAGAAAGTTATTGATGGACCAATTGACCAGAATAAGGACTAACAAGAAGCTTTAGAGTATGAAGCATATAGTTGATCTAGAATGGGATGGAAATGGCCAGGTAAAGGCTACAGAAAAGCCTAGTGGGGATATAACTAACTACCCTCTTAAGAAAGGCGATAAACCTCATGGCTCTGTAGTTATATGGGAATATCCAGTAAAGGATCCTCCTTTGGGTTTATATATAGGAGGATGCGACCCTTATGACCACGATGATAGCTTTACAAACTCTCTTGGTTCTACATTTATATTTAAGAGAGTAAGAGCTGGAGAAGCGTGGACTGATGTGATAGTAGCAGAGTATTCTGGAAGACCAGACACAGCAGAAGAGTACTATGAGAATGTACGTAAGCTACTTACGTTTTATAATGCTAGATTATTGTTTGAGAATGAAAGAAAAGGAATCTACCCTTACTTTACGAATAAACACTGCGATTACCTCTTGGCTGATTAGCCAGATAAAATCATATCTGAAGTCTTCAAAGACAGTAAAGTACAAAGAAGAAAAGGATGCCACATGACCAAATAGATTAGGGCGTATGGCGAAGGATTAATATTAGAGTGGCTATTAGACGAGTTTGAAGAAGGCCACCCTAATGTAGAAAGAGTATACAGCGAACCTCTAATAGAAGAGCTTATAGAGAACGATGGTGTACGAAATGTAGACCGTGTGATAGCTTTGTGTATGGTAATGATATACAGAGAGGAGCTCTATTAGGTAAAGGTGTCGTCTGCAAAAGAACAAAACAAATAGGTTGAACTCTTCGAGATGCCGTTATTTAGCAAACAATGGTTTGAAGAAGATAGCAGCACAAGTGAAGACGGTATGCCGATATTCACATTTTAATACATGGAAGATAACTTATACAATTCAGCTTTCCCCAGACAAAAGCTCCCTCTTTCAAAGAAAGGAAAGAAGTGGCAGGAGGATTGCGTTAACTATATTATAGGTGAAGGTAACGTAACATCTGGAGGAAATAGTACATCATATTACGGAGAGCTGTAGACCTATTATAATTTATATAACAGCATCTTCGACGAGAAGGATTTTAAATCAATTACAAACCCATTCAAGGTCGAGGATGGTTTTCCTGCTACTCCTCACGACTTTAATATTATAAGACCTAAAGTAGACTTACTTATAGGCGAGGAGACAAAAAGACCTCTTAACTTCAGAGTTATCAGAACTTCATAGGAGGCTACATCAGAAATGCAGGAGAAAGAGAAGTAGATGATACTACAATATATAGAAGCAGCTATCACAGCTAGAATGAGTCCAGAAGAAGCTCAATAGTTCCAGGAATAGCTACAGTCTGGAGAGATTATGCCACCAGAGTAGATAGCTAAGTATATGGACAAAGACTACAAAGATATTGTAGAGAATACCGCATATCATTCACTTACCTATCTGAGAGAAAAGCTTGATCTTGACAATGAGTTTATCAAAGGCTGGAAGGATGGATTGATCTCAGGTAGAGAAATTTATTACGTTGGCGTACTTAATGCAGAACCATATGCCGAGAGAGTTAACCCTATATGTTTCTCTTACGACAAAAGTCCAGACTTGGAATTTATTGAGGATGGTTCATGGTGCTGCAGAAAGATGCGTATGCCTATAACTGAAGTATATGATAGATATTACGATAAGCTTGAAGAAAAGGATCTTGATAAGCTTGAAGAAATTATTGGTTCTACTCCTGGTAGAAATCTTGGAGACAGAAGCCCTGTTGATATGGGTATACAGTTACGTATATATGATAACCCAATATTCGAAGGATCAGGTAAATCGCTTGTAAATGTATGGCATTGTTGCTGGAAGTCTTTCAAGAAGATCTTCTATGTAACGACTACAGATGAAGCAGGACAGCCTTAGATTAATATAGTTGATGAGACATATCAGCCTGTTGGTAATGAGGTTAGTGTAGAACCAGATTGGATTATAGAAGTATGGGAAGGATACAGAGCTGGTAGCGACTTATATTTTGGTATACAGCCTATTGAATATCAGCATGTAAGCATTGATAATCCTAATAGCCAGAAGCTTCCTTATTGTGGGGCTATTTATAGCAATACAAATAGTAAGCCTAGATCATTGGTTAGCATTCTTAAGCCATTACAGTATATGTATATCGTATTGTGGTACAGACTTGAGTTAGCTATCGCTAGAGATAAAGGTAAGGTTATTAATATGGATATTACACAGATACCTAAATCGATGGGTATAAGTCCAGCTAAATGGATGCATTACTTATCTAGTGTTGGTGTTAACTTTATTAACCCATATGAAGAAGGATGGGCGATCCCGGGCCGTGAAGGTGGTAAGCCAGCGCAGTTTAATCAGATGACATCCCTTGATCTCACAATGTCTAACGTCATAGCTGAATATATCCAGCTTATGGATAAGATAGAAGAACTTGCTGGAACTATCTCTGGTATTACAGCACAGCGTGAAGGAGCTGTAAGTTCATCAGAGATGGTAGGTAATGTAGAGAGATCTGTAGTACAGAGTTCTCATATCACAGAGCCATTGTTCTGGGTACACAACCAGTGTAAGCGAAGAGTTCTTAATATGCTTCTCAATACAGCTAAGGGCGCTTGGGAAGAGACAGGTAAGAAGAAACTTCAGTATATCTTTGATAATGGAGAAAGGGCATTCTTAGATATTACTCCTAAGTTCTATTACGAAGACATGGATGTATTCGTAAGTGATACATCTAAGGATCTTGAGAACATACAGAAACTTCAACAGCTTATACAACCAGCTATGCAGAATGGTGCTAGCTTACTTGAAGCAGCAGAGGTTCTTACAAACGATAACTTCAATATTATTAAGCAGAAGCTTAAGGATATGCAGACTAGACAGGAGCAGATGCAGCAACAGCAGCAGGAGGCAGAGGCTCAGCAGCAACAGCAGTTACAGCAGATGCAGAATGAAGCTAAACAGCAGGAGCTTATGTTACAGGAAGCTTAGATGGATCTTCAGAGATATCAGATCGATCAAGATAATCAGACAAAGATAGCTGTAGCACAGATTAACGCTTATCGTGGAACGGAGGAATTAGATCAGGATCAAAACGGAATCCCAGACCCAATCGAAATCGGAAAACAAGCTATCGAGCAGCAGAAGATTAATCAGGAGGCTTATAATAAGCGTTATGAAGCTAAACAGAAGCGCGAGATAGAGGATCAGAAGATCTAGCTTGAGAAGGATAAGATGAAGCATGAAACAGAGCTTTAGAAGGCTAAGGATGATGCTGCTTATGAACGCGAGAAACTTAAGGCTCGCACGGCCCTTAAGAATAAAACGGTTGGCGAGAAGTAATGAAGTTTGATAATAAAACATTCCAGTAGAAGTACGAAGCGTGGAAGAATGGCGCTGATTACTGGAAGGATATTAGAGGAATCAACTTGGGTGGAGACACCCAGGCTGAGGAACCTAGTCCAGAAGAGCAGTAGTAGCTTGATTAGAGTGTATAGTCTATACTTAATGCTTATAATGAAGGTAAAGATGTTAACATAGCTGAAGATATCGTTAAGCCACTACCTTTTGATACTCCATTAAATGAAGAACACCCAATACTGCATAAATATAAAGGAGGTAAGAATGATTCTATTAATACTTTTGTTAACAGAATGGGCCCTCTTGTAGGACAATAGCTAAATAGATACGGTTATGGTGATACCGCATTTTATAATGTAATGCGTTAGCTTGCGTACGAATCAAATTACGGTAGATCAAGAGTTGCTAGACAATAGCACAATTATGGTGGAGTAGGATGGAATGGCAAGACTTATACAACATATAAGAGTGACGCAGATTTTGTTAAGGACTATGTGAGACTTATGCATAATAGGTACGGAGCAGCACTTAGAGCAAAATCTACACAGGATTATGCAAGAGCGCTAAAGCAGAAGGGATATTATACAGATTCTCTCGAGAATTATTCTAGAAACCTTAGGAGTATGGATAGCTTAGTAAAGGCGGCTCATTACCACAGGAATGCACATAAAGATGCTTACAATTATAATGTTAAGTTTGACGATCTTGTATAGGATTATGAAGACGCAAAGAATGCTAGCCCTATAATTATTAATTCTCCTTCTACTAAACAACCTAAAACTATTAGAACAGATGTTCCAACAACATTGATTGGTCCTACCTAGGAAGAGATTAAAGCTTAGCAATAGCGTGATCTTGATCTGTATAAACAATAGATGTATAATAATATAACTTAGCCTTCGCTTCCGAACATACTTAATCTACTTCCTTAGAATAACTTTGGTAAAGATTCTTATGGCTAGAAGTTCTGGTGGAGAAAAGGTAATAATCTTAAACTGATGTAATTATGACACAGATGGAAAGTCCAAAGCGAAAGATGCAGAAGAAGAACGACTATCAGCGTCATAAGCTCTTTCGTAAGATTAAACGTAGAAGAAAAGCATAGGCTGAAGCAGAATAGCATATAGCCGAGAAGTAGCTTAGAAAGAAGTTGAAGAAGCCATAGAGAGGAGGTATGTATGCCTAAACTTATATAGCAACTTGAGTAGCGTAAAAAATCATTAGATTCATTCTTTTCTTCAAAGAAGTTAATTTAGAGAGTCAAGGATTCTGGCAGATCTAAAGTTAAGATAAAGAAAGATAATCCTGGATTCACTAAGTATTAGCTTAAAAAGAATGAGCAGGTTCATAAAAAATTTGACCCAACATCTGGGATTGACCCACTATCTTATTTAGGTAATATTTTGTTAGGAGGTAATTAGGCTAGAGGCGAAGAAGACTAGTATTGGAGAGCGTATCTAGGACTAAGCAACAAACTACCAATCGCTAATAGACGAGATTTAACAGAATGGGATTATTCTGACGAAAAGAATAATAACAAACATTCTGACTTCTATGGTATTACACCAAAAATGAAATACTATATACAAGCTATGGCTGATTCTACGAATCTTGGAAAACTCGTTAGAAGTGGACACGGGTAGTATAATGATATGTATTAGTTTAGCAAAAGATTGCTAAACAATCCAGGTGTTTGGCAGTAGGCTAATGATGAAGATTTTAATGATTGGGCGAAACGCGGTACCGCTTTACAAAATTAGGGAGAGTGGAATCCTCTTGGAATGCTTGCTAAATTTGGTGCAAAATGGGATCCGGAATAGCAAAGGGTATTTATACACGATACTTATGATTTTCCATGGTACACAAAATCCTAGATACCAAAAAGACCAAACGAGATGAAAATACGTGGCAGCGAATGGTTTAGTCCATATATTGGGTCTGATTTCTTCAGAAATAATCAAGATGCGAATTTAACGCCAAAATCTATAACTTAGTATAATTCTGGTAAGGATATTCATATAAAGAAATCTAAGCGTGGCACGTTTACTAAAGCAGCTAAACAGCATGGCATGAGTGTATAGAGTTTTGCTAACAAGGTTCTAAGGAATCCAAGTAAGTATAGTGCAGCTATGAGAAAGAAAGCCAACTTTGCGCATAATGCAGCAAGTTGGAAACATTAAACATTACACGGGTTCGACTCCCGTGTAGCGTACAACAATTAAAAATATTAACTTAGTTATAATTTAAATTATGGCAAGAAAGAAGAAAAATCCATTAGGTGATTTTGAAGACGCTTTGAGCTCTCTCGGGTTCGGTGGTCAGGAAGGTGGCGACAGCGTTACAGACATCGATAACCAGGATGTGGTTAATCAGGTGTTAGACGACCCTAATGATGATGTTGAAAATTTAGACAATCCAGATGACGATAAGTCTTCTGAGGATAATAAAGATAATAAGAATGTAACTGGCGATCCTAATGCTCACGATGATGAGACAGAGATCCCAGATAATATTTTAAATAATAATACGTCCGACACAACTACAGTTGACAACGAATAGGATAATGACAATGATGATAATGATCAGTAGACTGACACTGATGTCGTAGATCCTGGAGAGGCAGAACAGATTGGTGCCTTCTTTGACGCATTCGCCGAAGCTAATGGTTGGAGTGTTGATGAAGACGAGAAACCTAAGACAATTGAAGGTATCGTAGAGTACATCAAAGATGTCGTAGATGAGAATTCAACCCCACAGTACGCCGATGATCGTATTGCTAGACTTGATCAGTACGTAAAGAATGGTGGTAGATTTGAAGACTTCTATCAGACACAACAGAAATCTATGTCTTATGATAGTATAGATTTGGAGGACGAATCTAATCAGAAAGCAGCTGTTCGTGAGTTCTATAAATTACAGGGTATGAATGACGAACAGATTAGTCGCAAGATTGAGCGCTATGAAGATGCTGATATGCTGGAAGACGAAGCAGCTGATGCTGTTAATTATCTTAAGGCGTACGAGCAGCAACAGCAGGAATATATGGCTCAGCAATAGGAAGCTCAAAGACAAGAATAGGAGCAGCAAGCTGCATAGTTCATGAATGACCTTACATCTAGTATTAATGGTCTTACTAATATTAGAGGTATTAATATCCCAAAGGAGGATAGAAAAGCGTTGTTCGATTATATCACAAGAACTGATGCAGATGGCTTAACAGAGTATCAGAAGGCTTTTAATAATAACCTTGTTAACAATTTGATAGAATCAGCCTACTTCACAATGAAGGGTGATGCTCTACTGGGCGAAGCACAGCGCAATGGTCAGACATCTGCTGCGAGTAAACTTAGACAAATGCTCAAACATCAAACAAAAAATCATACATCATACAATGTTGGGCATGAAAAACAACCTCAGGCATGGGATATCGCGTCAAAATACCTATGATGAGACAATTAACATATTATGAATAATTCAAGTTCTTTATTAAATAATCTTCAGCTCTACCGTGGTAAGCGTTTTGCTGACTTGGTAGACGAAAACATGATTGCTAATGCAATGCTTACAAAGCCTCATGAGGTAGCAGGCTTGTTGTCATTGGTTTTTGGTACAAAGGATGATGGTATTTCAACTACCATCGACTTGTTAACTGGTGGTCTTGGTTCAACCATGACTATCGAAAACAGAGAGTATGAGTGGTCTGTAATGATTGATGCTGACCACGCTGTTAATATCCGCTACGCTAAGTGGAATGGCAAGGAGATCACTCCTAAGTCAATTACAGATGGTTTGACTCCAGGTATTAACAACACTCCTATTTATCTTGGCCTTGAAGAGAAGTGGTTCGGTAGGTTCTATAGCGCATAACCTGTGCCGCCTTTTATAGTAATATAAATTGAAAAATCCAGAGAATTGCTGGAAACTCCTAAAGAATTTTATACCATAGAGTTATAAATAAAATTATAGATATATGAATAATATAGAAAATGGACAATCAGCAGCCGAGCAAGGCTACTAGATGAAAGACATACCGGGATGGGAAGGTCTTTACGCATGTACAACACATGGCGATATTTGGTCATATAGAAGTGATAAGTTTTTATCGCCGAGTAAAAATAAAAGAGGTTATCTGCACGTCACTTTTACTAAAGATGGCAAAAGATATGACTATAGAGTTAATAGACTTATAGCTATGACATTCTTAGATAACCCAAATAATTTACCACAAGTAAACCATATAGATGGAAACAAATTGAATAATTATCTATCTAATCTAGAATGGTGTACACCAGAATATAATATACAACACGGAAAGGAACACGGATTGTTTAAGGGACATTGCTTTAATCCTCCGATACACACAAAAGATGGTCCACAAGTTGCATATGTATTTACTAACGTTTATAATGGAGCGCAGTTCACCATATATGGTTTTAAAGCTTTGAGAAAGCAATTTAGAATAAGTGGTTATACTTATGGTTTAATTCAAAAACATGCGAATACAGGAGACTATATTAAAGCAGGATTGCTTAAAGGTCTTCGTGTTGACAAAGTAGACTTGAAGGTTCATCGACTAACCGCTAACCACGGTGTAGGGTCAAGTGACCCGAAGTACTGGAAACCCTTTCTTTAGGGTTGTGATATAGTCAATTCTTCATCGAAAGATGAAGCTGCTAGCGAGAATGCCATAGCTAGCGATTCGGAATTAACGACTCCGAGTGAATAAAAAGCCAGGCGCTATTTTGGCATTTGACAATGTAAACTTCCAGGTACGTGTAAACGGTACTCCATATCAGGATGGTAGCACATGGGTATACGAGTGCTACGTAGCAGAAGGCTTCTAGGGTTCTTATATTCCTTGTGAGTATTTGCTCCCAGGCCGTCAGGTAGACCGTATCGGTTCTGCATACGAGGAGTACAGTGATGAGGCAGATATCATCAACTACCAGACTCCATTTAAGATGCGTAATAGCTTGATGACTATGCGTCTTACTTACGATATCACTGGTGATGCTTACTCTACAGTATTGGCTATCGCTTTGACTGATCCTGAGACAGGTAAGAAGTCTTATTTGTGGTCTGACTATCAGTATTGGAAGGCTCTTCGTGAGTGGAAGAAGAGAGAGGAGAAGCAGTTGCTGTTCGCTCACTCTAACCGTAATGCAGATGGTACTTACAATTTGAAGGGTACTAATGGTCGTTTCGTTCCAATCTCTGCAGGTTTGTTCGAGCAGATTGCTCCAGCTAACGTACGTTACTACACAAAGCTGACTACAGAGTTGTTCGAGGATTACTTGTTCGATCTCTGCTACAATATCATTGGTACTAACGAGCGCAAGTTCGTTGCTTTGACCGGTGAGATGGGTTAATTTCTAGCCCCTTATAATAGTAATATTATATAGCAAATCTATTTAATTGCTGGAAACTCTATTAAAATAATTAACTTAGATTAAAAACATTATGACGAATACATAGAAGTTCGATAGAAAATCAGCAGCAAAGACTTTACATAAACCATGTAGAGGTTTTGAATTTAGATATATCGTATATATAGATGGCAATATCTATGACAGATATACTAAGAAGCTAATAAAAAATAACAATGGCAAAGTAACTCTTATAGGTATAAATAATAAAGAGTATGCGATGCCTGTACAAAAGATAATTGATTCTACATTTTGTGATCTAGACTTAACAAAGTTTGATAAGGTTAGAGATCATGATGGATATCTAATAAATAAAAACGGTAGCTTATATAATCAGAAATCAAAACGGTTTGTTTCTACTACTGTTAAGAATGGATATATGAGATATAATGTAGATTGGAAAAGAAGACTTGTTCATGAAGTATTAGCTGACCAATATATTCAAAACCCGAATCATTACGAGACTATAGACCATATAGATTGTAATAAATTAAACAATAGTATTACTAATCTAGAATGGGTTACAAGAGAAGAGAATAAGAAGAGAGCGTATGATAATGGACTTACATGCGTTATTAAAACTCTTGTAACATTCACAAAAGATGATGATTCATTTACTCTGTTGGGACTAGAAAATGCTAGCAGAGTGTTTAATATTAAGAAGTCTTGCTTATGCACAATGATAAGCAGATACGGAAATAAAAACATGGTTATACCAAGTGGTTCTATGAAAGGTTATAAAATAACTACATAGAAATGTAAATGTAATGTTCAACGACTATCCGATTAGGAGTAGGATTCAAGCGAATCCGATATGGTAGACATCCAATTAGGATGAAGATATAGTCTGGTCCCTTATGAAAGTAAGGGCTCGAGAGAGGTTTGGTTTAGCGAACCAAACAAACATAAACGATTAGAGAGTTTGACCGTATCTTGAAGGAGAAGGCAGCTAGCTTCAATATGATTGATACACACTTCATTACAGGTTCTGGTCAGGATCTGAAGTTGGGTGGTCAGTTTACAACTTACACTATGACTAATGGTATTGAGTTGACAGTTAAGCGTTGCGCTATGTTTGATAACATGGAGATGTTCCGTCAGCTTCACCCATTGACAGGTAAACCATTGATGTCTTACACATTCTTGTTCGTTGACCTTGGTCGTCGTGATGGTCAGGCTAACATCGTTAAGGTATGTCGTAAGGGTCGCGAGTTCGTACAGTGGTGCACTGGTGGTTCTGTATTGCCAAATGGTTATGCAAACAACATTAACACTATGCGTTCTAACAGCCGTGATGGTTACCAGGTACACTTCCTTGGTGAAGAGGGTATCATGTTGAGAAACCCATTGTCATGCGGTATCTTGTACTGTGATGCTGAAGACCAGGAGTCTATTGCAGTTGAAAACAGAGCAGCAGAGCTCTAATTAATTAAATAATATACAATGTTCAACCCCACCCAAAATCGGGTGGGAGCTTGGCATTGCAACAACTAATTGAAAAATTATGGTAGTTGAATTAAAGATCAGAAAGAAAAATCCCTGGGCTGGATTGTTAAAGTACAAACATTGTTTTGATTATATTGCACCTTACTTTACCAGATCTGGGTCGATATACACAGGTTTAACACCTGAGGACGAAAAGAAATTTGAAAAGGAGCTTGGCTATCCAGAAGGCCATCTCGCTAAGAATTCACCATTCTGGAATACATTCTGTGTTAAGGTTGGCTCTAAGAGTACAATTCTCGACGACTCATTCCCACGATAGGCTATGATTATTAAGTTCCTTGAGGGACATAAGAGAGTAGCCACATCACTTGATAAACTCAATGCTGGCAAAGATTATCTTCTTATTAATAGACAGGCTGAAGCTATTGAGAAGAATAAGATTAACAAGCTTCGTAGAGATGCTATTATTGCTTTTGGTAAGCTTTCTCTTGAAGAGATGCGTAAGTGCCTTAGATTGTTCGGTGTTAGCGCTGATACAATGTCTAATGAGCTTGTAGAGTCTACATTGTTCTCGTTGGTTGATAAGTAGCCACAGAACTTCTTTACTAAGTGGGTTAACAATAAGACAAAGGAAACAGAGTTCTTGATCGAGAGTGCTATTGCCAAGGGTATTATCCGTAAGGATAGAACACAGTACTATTATGGTTCTGAGATGCTTGCAGATTCATTGCAGGATTGTATTGCATACTTGGACGCAAAGAAGAATCAAGACTTAAAGATCTCGATCATTAATCAGGTTGAGAATAAATAATAAACTAACGACGTATGACGCACAGTGATATTTATACTAAGTTTATGATTGAATATGACAAGGCAAATATAACTTCGTCATATCCGTCGCTAACTGAATATGAAATTGCAACAATATTAGATAAAGCGTACTTAGCTTTAATAGCTCAAAAATTAACAGGGAACAATCCAAGAAGATCTGCTTTTGAATCTGATGTTAAAGCAATTGAAGATTTAAGACCGCTAATAAAACAAGCTTCATTACATGGAGAACATAGTGATGTTGTTACAAATGAATATATTTATTCATTAAACATACAAGACTATCTATATTATATTTCTAGCACAATATCATTAAATGCTAATAATAGTTCTATAGATAATCAGAAGCATATAATTCAGTCTGTTAGCCTTATCTCTCATGAAAACGCAAATAAATTTAAGTCCACGTCAACAAATTTACCTTGGGTTAAGAATCCAGTATGTTACATAGACAATAAGATTGTACACGTTTTAATTGATCCGTACGATGTTAAAAACAACAGCGGTGATATGGTGTTAGATGTAACATATATAAAGACTCCTAACAAGTTTGTAAAAGGCACAAGTTTAGTTGATTTTGGAGATACAGAATTAGAGATAAATGATGCTATGGCTGAAGAGCTTGTTAATTTAGCAATTATAATGTCTACTGAGATTGTAGAATCCAGTAGATTATCTACTAAAATAAATACTAGACCACTAGAATCATGACGCAAGAACAAACTAGAAAGCTTGGTATTGAGTTTGAAAGAAGGATAACAGAAATGTATCCACAGTTCGCAATAGAAAACAAACTTGATACCGATACAATATATTCTTTTTTAAGTGAGTATCAATCCTAGTATGTAAAGACTTTATATGTAGCCGAAGGTTAGACACAAAGTGGTACTAGGCAAGATAATAAAATTCACGACATATTGTCTAATCTTATTAGACACGAAGATATCAAACCTTCAAATGAAGTAGATAACTGCTAGTTAGAGTTTGATCTACCTGCAGATTATTCTATGTATATTACTTCATATAGTGTCGTAGATAGAACTTATAAAAGTAACAAAACCTTAGACACGCCTGTATATCTTGACAATGTAAACGTTAAGCAAGATTTGGCTGTTAGGTTTTTAGATGTAGCCTATAACTAGAAAGGGGTTCTGTAGAAGCCATTGGTAGTATTAGATTAGAATAATCAAAATACAACAATCAGACTCATACACGATACTTATACGCATATATCTAGTATAAATCTTACATACTATTGTTACCCATACGCATTCAATGTGATGAAGTTTAACGATTAGGATAAATCAACTGGAGCTGTACATAGTTATTGCGAATTACCTTATAGCTGCTTTGAAGACATAGTTTCAGGAGCTGTAGATATGTATATAACTTAGTACAAATTCAGATTATAGCTTGGAGGTAAACAGCAATAGTAGAAACCACAACAAGAATAGGAGGATAAGTAATGAGATATATAGATATATTAGTAGGCCTCGAAAGAGAAATTAATAAGTTTGACGACCCAGTACAGAAGCCTTCTACAGATGAATCATTATTCTGGCTTAATTAGGCTGTAGCCAAGTTTGTTAAAACTAGGTTTAATGGAGACATCGTTCACGGTACGTCATACGAACAGAATGAGAAGCGTAGAAACGATTTAATTAAGCTGTATCAAACAATTGTCTATCAAAGTGACAATATGTAGGTAGACGAATCAGAACCGTCTTATACCTCATACTATGCGCAATATCCTAATGATTTTATGTTCGCTCTTAACGAAGATGTTGTTATATCTGATTTGCAAAACCACAATAAGATTAACACTTGTATGTTTGAGTGTACTTAGGATAGTTTTATGTATAGAGTCAATAATAGTTTAACTGACTTCCATTATAGATATCACAGAGCTAGACCATTAAGAGTTCGTGTTAATGATGGTTGTAAACTATTAACTGACAAATAGTACAAAATATATAAATATTCTTTAGGTTATTTGCGCAAGCCTAAAGAGATAACCCTCGAAAAACCATATGATGAGTACAATGATTTCGAGGATATTATAATGCCTGAGATAATTAAAATAGCAGCACAAATGTATCTTGAAAACAAGAAAGACGAAAGATACCGCACTATTACTCAGGAAGTTAGTACTCAAGAATAAGATAAGAATAATTTTAACGTGGAAAGCCCAGCTGGTTAGGTCCAGTGTGATTAATTAGGGTGAGTAGAAAAAATTAATATATTATGATTACATATGTAAATACCGTATTGGTATCAAATAAGGGTGGTGATACACTCGCTACAAAGGAAGAGCTTGCAGGCAAGCAGAAGAAGGGCGATCTTAAAGAGTTGGTTGGTAAGTTCGTATTTATGAATTGCGATCCAGCTGCTCAGGATGGCTCAAACATCGAGGATATCTATACAGTTGATGAGAACTGCGATAGATTTAAGATTGGTGTTGTAACTAGTGATAGTTTCCAGAAGGCTGACAAGATGGGTAATGTAACATACATCCCTGTTGTTAAGTGGTCTAACATCATCAATGCAGCAGATATTAAGTCTATTACAAAGCTCGATTATAAGGAGGATACAGAGGATACAATCTCAATTGATTTCTCTACAATTCCTGCAGAGACTTTGGATATTCTTTCAGCAGGTGGTTGTCCTGTAGTACTTCGCCTTACTTTCAAGGATATGCCTATGCGTTATCGTAAGTGGACTGAGTCTTACAGCTATGTAACAATGCCTGGTGATGGTATTCAGAATATTATGTAGGGTCTCGTTAAGGATATTGTACGTGCTTCAAAGCGTCAGCGTGTATACGCAAAGATCGATGGTACTAAGCTCGTGCTTGAGGCAATGAAGTATGACGACGATGAGCAGGCTGTAACAGAGAATGTTTATGCAAAGGTTCGCTTTGATGCAAACGCTTATTGGATGAACCCACAGGCTCCAGGTTGGGCAGCTAATAACAAGTATGATCTTGGTGTTAAGTTCGTTAAGCAGGAGGGTGTAACTTATCCTGCATCAGCAAAGCTTGTACGTGATCGCGAGCGTTCAGCATTTGACTACCAGGGTGTACTTCACCGTTGCTGCTGGTATGACCCACAGCCTAATATGGTTACAAACATTGATAACCATTACGGTGGTATTACTATCGAGTTCGAGAACCAGTATCGTACAGCTGACGATCTCTGGCGCAGAACGAAGCAGACAGTAGAAATCTACGCTTCTAACAATGGTACCGAGATTGGTGCCGCAGAGATCGGTAATGGTCTCTTAACTAAGTTAACTAGCATGATTGCTGCTCGTCAGAACATCGCTAACCCAGTTAGCAATTCAACTGCGTACGACGGTACAAAGTATTAATTTAAATACCGGGGTGGGGTTCTTACCCTATCTCGGTTTTTTTGTTTTTAAACATATTATAATATGCAAAAGATTAGAATTGGAAACGATATTAGATTAAATCTAACTCTTCGTGGTCCTAGAACATACGATTAGGCTAGTATTAAGAAATTAGCTTGTTATTTAATAAACACATCTGTAGCGGATTTTTATACCGGTGAGACATGTTGTAATGATCCACATATGTATGGTCATCCTTGCTTTGATAGATGTGGATGTCCTCAGTATCATGCATACCCACGATGCTGTAGACCATATCATCACGACTGTAGATTAAGTGGTAGAGGATGTAATCCTTGCGCAGGAGCTCCTTGTATTCCACCTGCATATTGCAAGCCGTTTGATAGAGTACTTGCTGGTTATGATGATAAGTTCTGCTATACAGCATATTCTAAGGTTCTTCCTAAGGCTAACAGTATTCAGTGCTACTTCCCTGCTAAGGATCAGCTTTTCTGCGGAGTATATAAACTTGTAGTTGTAGCAGAGATGTACGAACCAGGTTGGGGTAAGACAGACCTTCATACATACACAATGGATTATGGTGAAGTACTTATGCTTGTAAATGACAATACTGGAGCAAGTGGAGATATTACTCTTGATGTAGATAAGGATGATATTCTTAATAAGAATATTATTGACATAAGAGTAAAGACTCACGACTTGTATTTGTATGGTGGCAACCAGATTAGACTTGGCGAGCAGGATAAGAAAGATCATTATTATATCATAGAAGTAGAGCTTGAAAATGGTTCTGTACTTGAATACACTCCTGGCAATTGGCCTTATGAGAAGCTTCAATTTGTTGCCACAAAGTCTAGTGTTATATCAATTGAAGAGGAAACTGGTATTATCAGAGCTATTAACCAGGAAAATACAAGCAGTACTTACGTAACCGTAAAGGCTAAGAATAACGATATTACAACTGGATTTAATGTAACTGTAGTTGGTGGTGATTATGACTATATCGGTTATCTCCCAGTTAGACCATTTGCTGCTAATGTTGAAGATGATACAGAAGTAGGATTTGATAGAACCGATCAGTCATACGAAGACAAGAGTCAGGAGTATTATACAGCTACAGGTGTAGAAGCTGTTAATACAGATGATCTTAAGAGAGTTGATGATCTTACAAAGCCGGTACAGGTAGAGAATACAAAAGATGGTCAGTATCTTTGGATTGTTACACGTAGACCTATTGCTTATGCTGCAAACATTACAGACAATGGCACAACAGATCTTAACTCAGCTATATACGTACCTCTCACAAAGTATCAGCAGAAGCTGAATGATAGCAAGTATTATTATTGCTGTCCTAACCCAATGAGTGCTAATACTAAGTCTGGTGGAGATATTTTCTATATTAAACTTGAAGCTTAATAACTATGGAAGCAAAGAAAGAAGATATTAAAATATATGGTAAGCTTGTAAATGTTACCACAGAGAATGTTGTAGCTGATGCAGAGCAAATCTGGGACTCTTATTACAAAAAGAACCAGACAGCTGTAAACAGATCTATGCGTGACGACTTTACAAAGTTTGCTAAGAATCCTACATTTGAATCTGCCGTATTTACAGGAGACTCTACATTCTAGGGCAATATGGCTGTAGAGAAATCTCTTTCTGTAAAAGGCTCTTCAAAATTCTAGGATTAGGCCACATTTAACGGTACTATTAGAGCTCATGGAACCCCTAACGGACTTGTTGTAGATCATAAGATTATTACAAACGATATTGAGGTTATGGGTACATTCCAGGCACTTAATATTGATACAAATAACCTTGTTGTTCATAACTTGTTAAAGGTAGAGAATGGCGGCTCATTCAGAGTCGATGGAGATACTGTCCTTAACAACCTTTCAGTTAGTGGTACTCTTGACGTTCCTAACGCTACTACAGCAAAATATGGAAGCGTTAGACTTGCTACATCACCATCAGGTTAGGCTAGTACGGATGTTCTTACAGTTGGTCTTGTAAAGAATATGTTGCAGTATGTTCTCCCTGTATCATCTGAGAACAATATACTTATCTACAGTAATGGAAAATGGATTACATCTGCTATTGACTAGGTTATTAATAGCAATGCAACTATTAATGAGCATATTAAAAGTATTACCAAGAATACATCTTATACAAAGAATGAGGTATACACCAAGGGAGATGTCTATAATAAGTCTGAAGTAGACAATAAGATTTCTAGCAATATGAATACTGTATACACAAAACAAGAAGTATATACAAAGAGCTAGACATATAGCAAGGCAGAAGTCACATAGCTGTTATAGGATCTTAAAGAGTCAATTCTTAGAGAATACAAGAATAGTTGTTTGTGGGAGACTAGCGGAACTGAATTCATTGTTCCTAAGGATAGTAAGAAGATTATGGTTAATGCTGCTTATAAAGATGTAGCATCTTAATAGGGGGGGGTATTTATGGAAGAATCAAGTTATAAACATAATTATGAATACCTCTCTATTGAAGAGGCTAAAGCAATTATAAATGGAACATTTGTACAAGGAACTACAAATATTGGAGGCGAGCTTGCTACTAAGGCTGATATTGATAAATTGCTTACAGCTGCTGATAAAAAGTTAACTTCTATCGTTCCTTCTACTGGTGTATCTAATGAGTTTGTGTGTTTCTTTGAATGCGTTGATAATAGAGTAGATCCAACCTCGGTTACCCTATCAGATATCACAATGAACGTTGGCGAATCAAGATAGTTATCATATAATGTTACGCCATCAAATTCTACAATAGATTCTGTATTGTATGAAATAGTTTCTGGGTCAGATTTAGCACATATAGAAAATTCTACAATCTATGCAGATAAAGAAGGCTCTGTAGTTTATAAAGTAGTAATAAATAACAGTGTTACAGCTACTGCGAATGTTACAATATCAGACACATATACATATAAAGATGTTTATGATATCAATTCAGATTTAAAAGAACATCCAGAATCAAATTACTGTGGATATGTGTTTGAGCATAATGAAATCGGAAGTGCTAAATCGAAATATTTTTATATAAACGCCCATAGAGATAAAATAGGATCAAAAGGAAATATTGTTTCGTCAGAAAAAATTAATTATACATTCATAAAAGGTGGCGACGTTGATAATTTTGTTGTAAATATTAACAAATAGAGTAATAGTAACGAAGGATTTGACGAATATTAGATATATCCAAAATCAGAGAATTCTAGCAATACTAATTACGAGTTGTCTATATCTATAAAAAAAGAAGATTCTGATCTTGTATTTTTATTCAACGCTATACATATTTGCAAAGATTATACAAAAATCGATTATCGTAATGGCACATATTACGACGAATTCTTTTCAAAAATTGATCATTATTATCATGTTTGTAAAATGGATTATAAAATCTTTACAAATGCAATAAAGACAAACTCCACTTCACATTACTAGGGTCTTATGTACAATGATTTTAATGCTTCTGGAGCAAATATGAGACAGACTGAGCTATCAATATTTGACAACGCATATAATATTGGCACATTTGGAGATACGTTACAAAGTAATAACGTTGTAAGAGGATACCTTACATTATATTTATGTAAATATAATCAAGGTGGTGATATATATTCATATAAAGACGAAACTGGAACATGTAGGGAAGAAAGAACATCAAGACATGTATTGAATTTTAATTTTTTGAGAAACAACGAAAAAATATTTAGTATAACAAAAGATTTTACAGCAGTAGAATTAAATGGTATTGAATATGAAGGCGTTAACCCAAATGTAATACCTTTAGAAAGATATACAAAAATGTACGATTTGCTATTTTATTCTTGTGCATCAACAATGGTTTATAAAACATATTAATGGAAGTACTTAGTAAAACTGGACTAGATACACTCTGGTCTAAAATAAAGGCTAAATTTGCTCTGATATCTGATCTCAATGCATTATCAACAAGGGTTTCAACATTAGAGGCGTCATTAAGATCTCTAACCACAACAGTTAATAATCTTCCAACAGCGGTAACTAACGATTAGAAATATCTTCGTAAGGATAGAAATGATTCTACAAGTTACACCATAACAGCAAAAGGTGTTTATAAAGCTTAATTACTATGAAGTTAACATTAAAGAGAATAGCTTTAAAACCAACATATACAATTGGTAAGCTATACATAGATGATAATTATTTCTGTGATACATTGGAAGATACCGTAAGAGATCTTAATAAAGACGGTAAGTTTGATAACGGAGAGAAGAAGATTAAAGGGGAAACTGCTATTCCGTACGGTACGTACGAGATTAAGTGGACATATTCACCTAGATTTAAGAAATATACACCACAACTTATGAACGTTCCTTCATTTGAAGGCATTCGCATACATTCCGGAAATACTAATGTATCAACATCTGGATGTTTGCTGCTTGGTGAGAACAAAAAGGTTGGAATGGTCCTTAACTCAAAAGCTACCATCGCGAAGTTTTATCCAATTATAAAGGATGCTTGCGCCAAAGGAAAGGTAACAATTGAGATTAAATGAGCAAAATAACAGGAACATGGCGTGAGAAAATTTAGTATACAACCGCATGTCTCGCGTTTTTAAGCGGTCAAGCTCTAACTTGGATATAGTATTTACAATAGGGTGAAATCTCCACAGGAGTACTAGGGTTTGTAGCCCAAACATTAGTTTATTCTGCTAGTATCTATGGAGTATCTATTTATATACAGGGCAAGTTTGGAGAAATGAGAACATATTTAAAAGAATATTTAACAAACAATGAAGCAGCTAATTCAAACAATAAAGAAGAACTACAAGCTGCTGCTTAACGCTGTTTTAGGGCTTCTAATGGCCTTTTGCTTAGCATCTGGTATATTCTACCACAACAAAGCTAATAGGCTCTCAGAGGAGCTTAAAATGGCTAATAATAACATCGAAGCCTATTAGGATGCCTTATACGGTGCCTAGTAGGCTTCTGGTGTTTTAAGACTAGATGTAAAAAAGTTGTCAGAATATAATGACAAACTTGTATAGTAGATAGATTCTATTAGAAAGATACAGAAGGTTAAAAAGAACGAAATACAGGTAGCAGCAACTCAAAAGTAGATATTAAACGTTAATAAAAGTAAGGGGGTAGGGGGTGATATTATAACAATTATTAAAGACTCTACTTATAAAGATAGTCTATAGTACAACCCCCTAACTAAAGTATACTATACAATCGGTAAAGATAGTGTTAATATTAAGCTTAATGTATAGAATACATAGTACCTCTACGTTTACAAACATAGAGAATATAAGAATAAGAAGAACTTCTTTAAGAGACTTATAACATTCGATTGGAAGAAGAAGGATGTATACAAATATAAGATACACAATACAAACGATTTGCTTAAAGAAGATAGTATTAAAATAATAGAAGCAATATGAATTACTTTTCACTTAGAACATTAATAGATGATATTCTCCTTATTGTCCGCAATAACAACATAAGTGAAAGTGAGGATCTTTCAAGGGATTAGGTAGCGTCTTGGATAATACAATACAAGACTTATTTACAAAAGAAGAAAGAGGAACAAGATAAAGAAAACGACGAAAATGAACCAGACGATTCATTATAGTCAACTGTTGGGCCGATTGAACTTATTGTAGATAAAACAGAAAAGAATGTAGATTGCGAAGATTGCTGCTGCGATATCATTAAGCGTACAAAAGATAAAATATATACAGTAAATAAAAGCGCTGATGATATAGTTAGTGTATGCGATAAGAATGGTTGTGTTATACAGTATATGCATAAGCTTAGAAAGCATTATCATAACTTTAGAAGATACACTTACGAAGAGCCTGTATGCTGGTTTGATGATGGATATATTTACGTAGAAGGCGATGTTGATTCAATAAGCTCTGTATACATTACAGGATATATAGATGAATCTAAAACCGCTGATACCGAAGATGATATAACAATACCAGGCTGGATGATCCCTGACATAAAGAAAGCTATACTTACAAACGAGCTTGCATTTATGATTAAGAGACCTAGTGATGATAGTAACAATTCAACATTAGCTAGTGTAAAACCAAATGGTCCTCAAGATAAGGAAGAATAAAAAGAGTTATACGATCTTAGACATATATAGAGCGTATAATAAAATCAATGAGAACGTCCCATATTTGCGATATAAGCGCATATTGGACGAGTTTAATAAAGTTGTAAAGGATGAGATTTTAGAGCGCTCACAGCTATTTAAAATGCCATATGGATTAGGTAGTATATGTATAGTAAAATATAAACCAAAGTCATATACACCAAAGTCGTTATCTGTAGATTATAAAACATCTAAAGAAGAAGGCAAGAAGATATATCACCTAAACGAACATTCTAATGGATATAAATACAGATTATACTGGACAAAGATACCTAAGACATTTTCAAAAAGATATATGTATCAGATACAGTTTGTAAGAGATAATAAAAGGCATCTAGCACAACTTATATTCAATAAACAAGATTATATAAACATAAATGATATTCAAGTATACAAAATGTGAATCTGTTATAGCCAAAATAATGGCTGATGCAGATATGTCTGAAAAGAATATTCGGGTTACAGATATACGTGAATGGATATTCGAAGCTGTTGAAAAAATAGGTGCACCAGTACAGTATGTGTAGAAGGAGTCTGGAGATGATTGCGTTCCTATATTTGAGATACATGAGAATCAAATACCTATACCAGATGATCTAGAATCTCTTACATCTGTAGCATATTCTGTAGACGGTACAAATTGGATGTAGGCAAGGAAGGATGAAAGTTCGTTTAAGTTGAAAGCAAACGCTCATAAGAATCCTAGCTATACTCCGCAATAGCCACCTAGATAGCCTTTAATAACACATAGATCTTAGCTGTTAGGTATCAATGGTTCAACAGCTGTGTTAAACGTATTGAACAACAAAAATGTTAACGAGCCAACATATTGGATTAAACCTGGTTGGATAGTATTTAACAAAGATAAGGGATTTGTAAAACTTTCGTACAAAGCAATTGCTACTGACGAAAGAGGCTATCCCCTTATTCCAGATTTAGCTTCATATCAAGAAGCAATATATTGGTATGTAATGATGAAACTTAACTTTCCTAAGTTCTTAAAAGGTTAGCTTGGAGGTAAAGTAAGATTTAACTAGAATACTTATTTTTACATGCAGTAGTAGTGGAACTTTTATAGAAACCAGGCATATGCGGAAGCTATGATGCCTAATGAAAGCGAAATGTCTTCAATAAAGAACGAGTGGACAAAGCTTATTCCAGACTGGGATTCTGATGACACACTGTTTAATAACGTCGGAAAGAGATAGTTAAACTTTAATGATTACTACTATGGCTACTGATAATAATACATTCGTAAATAGCTTTGTAACAGGAATAGATAGCGATAGCTCTTTAGATAGAGTAAAAAATACCAGTTACTTAGAGGCTAAGAATATTAGGGTACTATCGTTCGACTCTACAAATCAACATGGATCTATCAAACCTATAAATGGAATAAAACAGGTTGGATCAATAAAGGATGAAAAGGTAGAGAGAATATTAGCTACAGGAGCAGTACGAGATAGAGGCGTAATTATATATATATCAGAGAAAAGAAATAAGCCAGAGTTCTGTATATCCTGCTTTGATAACAAAATTGGTCAAGATAGTGATACTGATAACTCTGTAAAAGAAATACAGAACATATCTAACATATTTAGATCAGAGCTTATAGACTGGCCTACAGATAGATCAAAGTGGCCTAAGAATGTATCAATCACATTCAAATATGAAGGTGATGATAATATCAAATTATATGTTGCTACAGGATTCAATCCTATAATGGTTTTCAATATAGCGAAATTATACAGCTATAATAACACATCATTTAACACTGTATAGTCTTACCCAAAGATTATATTTCAGAAGCCTAAGTTTGTTAAATATGTAGATGGAACACTTAAGACATCTTATGTAAGTTACTCGTACCAGATATACAGCAATCATGGAGTATCTACAGATATATCTCCAGCTTGTTAGTCTATACCTGTGATTAATGTACCATCAGATAGAACAGACGTATTAGGGATAAAGACTGATTAGTTTGATAAAAAAACTAACTGTGGTGTTTAGATTTTAATTAAACCAGAAACTGATTATTCTTTTCTTAACAGAATAAAGATATATAGAATCTCAGTACAGATTAATGGTTAGCTGCCAATAATTGAAGTTATATACGACTCTGCATACGAGCCAAATAGAAATGGAGATTTCTTCGTAAATGATACAGGCCAACAGGCTTTGGATACCATAACAATAGAAGAATACAATAGTATGTCTGGTGTACATATTATCCCAAAGGTTATAGAAAGTAAAGATAATATATTGTTTGCTGCAAACATATAGGAAAGATCAACTTTTATTGATACAGACCTGTTTAAGAAGTGGGACGCCAGATCTTTTAGAGCTAATGGACAAGGATAGATAGTATTACAAAATACGTCCGGAGATCAAAAGGTAACATACAAATGGTCTGAGCTTAATGAATTATCTATAAGTAATGGATATATAGAAAAGGACTCTTATAATCCATATAATGATATAAATAAACAATACTATCTTAGCGACTCGTATTGTATATATGACAAAGATAATTTCTACGGAGGAACAGGAGTAAATGTTTCCTGGAGATTTACGGTTACATATATTCCTATTGATACTTGTAGTACTACTGGATCTAATGAGATTGGAACAATGTGGAATGTCCTTAAGGTTAAGAACACATAGGATAGACCAATTCTTTATTTCATTAACAAAAACGGCCTTTAGAAAGCCGACATTGAGATATCTACAGAAGAGGGTAGAATCAATAACTCGTGGGTAACAAAGTCCCTTAAACGAAACGAATTGTATAGATATGGTATTATATTATACGACTCTACAGGAAGCCCTAGCCCTGTAAAATGGATAGCGGATATTCGTACGCCAAATTTGTATGATAAGTATTTCAATACTTTCATATCACATTACAACAACATGTATGATCTGGCATCAATTCCTCTTGGTGTAGCATTCAATGTTAAAAACTTACCAGAAGGATGTACTGGATATGAAATCGTAAGATGTTAGAGAAGAGAGCAGGATATAGCCTCAATAGCATAGGGTGTTATTAGTAAGCCAATAGTTGGATATAGTACACCAGAATGCCATAGACCAGATAGAACAACATACTTCCCTACAGGATTGCTTACAACAGCAATGGTGGCTCAAGGATCAGTATTTAAGTATTTTACAGAGAACTACAATCCTGCTAACGATGGTAAAGTAGATGCGATACAAGCCGCTGGTAGAGTATGCGCATCAAATTTTGGTAATACATAGATATTCTAGTTTGTATCAGCCGAAACTACTTATTAGCCAGAATCTATAAAAGTGCTTACAAATAACAAAGACTTTAAGTTAGAGCCACTTAGGTATATTTTCGGTCAAAGCGGAAAGTTCTAGAAAGAAAAGCATATTGGAAACAAGTATTTCATGAGCCCCGGTATTTCAAATACCAATATATATACAAAGCCAGATTAGACTAATGATGGTAAATCCTATGAATGGAAGTACTATACTAGTAAGAGTGGCGGCGGATATACTGATTATCAATACAAGTCTTCTCCGTATATTCTCAAGATGCTTACAGCACATTTGAAAACAATGTACTACAAAGCCGATGTATCAGATAAGATGTGGACATGTTTAAGCCCTGGTAAGATAGACTAGACTATTAAGTACTCTGGATCTGATATGAACAAAATAGATGATAAGGTTTTTGCTTACATAAAATTGTACGAACAAGGATGCTCGTTAAAGACAAGGATATGTAACACAACTGATCATTTTGTTGATTATGGTCCAAGCTTAGTAGGTGAGCATATTGATAACAACACAAAGCTTGCTGATATCGATGATATATAGATAGCTTCTGAGTTAAAATGGAATGAAGTAATTAAAAGAACATTCCTAGAAAAAGGCTCAAATCAAGACGTTAAGGAAAATGGTAAATGGTGGCCAACAATAGAATACAGCAACCACATAGATTCTGTAGGCAAATACTAGTTCTGTAATGCTGTGTTTTATGGATGTGATGGAGCTGTTATAGACAGAGGTGGAATTGAAGGAGATGATAATACAACGATTGCACATGATATGGTAGATGGTGCAGATTAGGGTGATGTTATAGGAGATGATAATCCTGGATATATCCTAAGATTTCCATTTAGTACTGGAGGTAGATGCGCTTTGTTATCAATGAAAAACGATTGTGCAAATATGTTGTTCAATAGTATTATTGGAGCATAGTCTTATTATAAAAACGTTAACAACAATCTATAGGAATTCAATTCTTTTTCAAGCTACTACAATGTCAACATTAATAGTATTCCTGGAACCGTGTTGTGTAATATAAGAAAAACAGTAACTCCATACGACGGATGTACAGAGAAGTCAATAACAGCTAGTACATATAGATCTGATGGTCAGTTCTTTACAAAAGCAAATGAGTGGAATGCTGTATTCGATGGGGATACTTACATATCTGTACTTGATTACACATCAATGCATAAAGCTACTTGCAACTTCTTGAAAGGAAAGGACGATAGGGCTAGTAGAGATTATAGTGATTACAGATCACCTTCAATGATGCTTGGATACGCTATACCGGTAGAATCTAATATAAATTGTAGATTTGCATATGGTTACGAATTCTCAAAGAACTCTACAAATGAAGGTGCGTCTATGATTTAGATTGAGCCTGCTAATGTAAACAATATGTATACTCAAACTGAGCCAGAATACTTGTTTAATACAACATACGCTGCAGAAAACAATAGTAGAATTCATGCTGCTTTTGATACTACAAATATAGAAGACTTCAATAAGAATGTTGATTATATGTGTAGGTATTCTATGTTAAAAGAAGATAACGAGCATATTGATAGTTGGACTAAGTTCTAGAGCTCAAATTATCTTGACGTAGATAGTAAGTATGGTAAAATAACAGGTTTGAGAACATATAAGCAATGGCTTGTATTCTGGCAGTAGATGGCTACAGGCTTGTTGTCTGTTAATGAAAGAGCTATAACTGATAGCACAAATGGCACATAGTTAATACTTGGTACTGGCGGAGTTCTTAGTAGATACGATTACCTTGATCAAACAGCAGGTATGCATAATGATGAATTATGTGATGCTCAATCTAGTTCTACATTATATTGGTTTGATCATCATAACTAGGAGATTAGATCATTTGATGGATAGGGTGTATATCCTTTAAGTAAGGGGTCGCAAGCTCAGAATATATTATACAAGTATTAGGATAAAGATTCTAATCCGACATTGTTCTTCGATAATAGAAACAACGAGGTAATATGTAAAGTAATTGGAGAAGATTCATTTGTATATAATGAAGCGGCAAAAGCATTTCCTTCAATTTATACAATACCGTTTGACGGAGCTATATAGTTTAGCAATAAAACTCTGTTAGTTAAGAATATAAACGGAGATATAAAAATTGCATAGTGGGATGCAGACAATAAGTATACAACATCTTGGGAAGAAAAGATACTACCTACTTATATTAAGTATGTTGTGAACAGTATTCCTACAGCAACCAAAGTATTTGATAACCAAGAAATAATTACACCTCAAGATGAATTCTAGTATATTGATATATAGGGCGATAAAAAAGATAGAGATTCTTATTTCGGCTTATCTAAACAATATAAATGGTCTACAGACTCTGGCATGAAAGCAGAGGATGATTTACATGGAAAGATAACTATAAGAGAACATAATTATAGATATGCTATTCCTAGAGATACTAGAGCAAATGCGTATGGTTCGAGAATGAGAGGTAAATATCTTGTATGTGAAATGTAGGATAACAAACCTAATACAAATGTTGCTATATAGTATATACTAACTAAATTTAGAGCATCATGGATTTAAGATAGAGAAAAAGAATAAACAATATTCCTAAGTTTAATTCAGGTACTGGCTCATTATCTGATTCAATAAATGGAATTGGTGGAGATATAACTGGCCTTAATTAGTATAAGACAAATATAACTTCAATTCCAACATAGGCTGATATAAACAATATGAGAGGTCCTGGAAAGATAACTATGGGTTTAGGATCTGATTCGAAGCCTACTACTGGATAGGTTATAGGCCAAGTAGGAAATGCAATAGGTGGAGCGTTTGACCAGAGCTCTAAATTTACTAATAGCGCATCAAGATCTCTTGGGTAGTTTGGTGATTTAGCTTCAAAAATACCAGGACCATATGGATAGGCTATAGGAGGAGTATTCAAACTTGCTTCAAATTACTCTGGAATGGCGAACTATAGTCACGGTAGTTCCGAGATGATGAACTAGGCAGGAACCACTGAAAGTTCAGTAAACGGAATAGGATACACAAGATAGAATGTAGCAGACACAAAAGCTGCTTATAATGATGTATCTAAGACCGGTTTGAATAATACAGTATCAAGTACTGCCACAGGAGCTACAACAGGTGCTGCTATAGGCTCAATTATCCCTGGCTTAGGAACAGTTGCTGGAGGAATTATTGGAGGCATTATAGGTGGAATAGGAAGCTTATTTGGAGCCAGAAAAGCTAGAAGAAGATAGAATAGAATTGGAAAGAACGCTATAATACAGACAGATGTTATAAATTCTGCTAATATGGCTTCAGCTGACACTGTTGGATTAGAAAATAATTATTACGCAAACAATTACAACACAACTGGTGGAGTTCTGTATGCTAATAGGGGAAAGGATTTAAAATTAAGAAAACGAATTAATAGAGCTAAGGTATGATAAAATAGAAAGTGTGGACTCCTAATGGTTATTAGGCTGGTCCAACTAATAGTATGGTAGGTAAAGGTGAGTCTATTATAGACTACACTAATGGTACCGGTACACTTGTAACTAAGGGAAAGGTTGGTGTAGATAATCAGCCTAGCTCTGTTAGACAAGACGATAGAAATGTAATAGCTGGAAACGACATAGACTGGACTAACGGTATGAAATTCTCTCAATAGATAGCTCCACTTACAGCTAGATTACAAATGTATAATGATATTGAAAAGAAAGCAAATAAAAAGCCAAGTATGAGCTCGTTATCAAAGTAGACAATGCAGCTTCAAAGCGCCCAATTAGAGCGCGCTAAAGCCCCTATCTTGTAGGCGATGAAGAATATTACAGATAGGTAGGAGAAATAGCATTAGATCGAAGATTATGCGGCTTAGTTTAAAGCTAATTGTGGTAAAGATAGATTCGCTAATGGCAAGGGCATGTGGGAAGGAGTAAAAGACTCTTTTAATAACTGGATTAAATCCGGAAAAGGAAAAGTATCGAATGCTATGCTTGATACAGGATATATGATTCCAGCTGTTCTTGAAAAGCAGATGCTTAATCATTGGATGAAAGAAAATCCATTAATGCCAAATATTTATGCTGCAAATAGATATGGTTAGTCTGCATTACAAACGCTTAATAGATTAAGAATTAATCCTTACAATTAGTTGCAGAGCCTTAATCAAAACGATAGAGCAGCATACTACAGAATGCAGTAGGATGGTGGATATACTGGAGGATAGAGATAGGCTGGTAGAGTAGCTCTTGCTTTAGGTAATGCTAGAAATGTAGCCGATGTACTTAATAATGCTGATTTACAAAATAATAAGTATAGACAAGATTGGGCTACTGCTGCATTGGCGGAAGGCAATCAAGATGCTGCTAGAAGACAAGCTGCTAACCAGTATGCATGGGAAGCCTATAATAGAGCACATGGTGCTAAGACTAAGGGTATTGAAACACACTTGTCTAACCTCGGTCTTATTGGTCAGAAATGGTTATCTCAGCGCATTAAGAATAAGCAATATGGAGATGTGATTGATATGTATCAGCAAGATCTCGATAATAAGAAGGATGCGTTAAAAGCAATATATGGTATAGGTGCAGATGATACAAAAGATGCAGTAACAAGTGTACCTACAAATAATAATACTACATCTGGATCTGCTACCATTAATTATAGAAACATAGCTCCAGGTTGGACTCCTGGTAAGTATTAGTTGTTTTCCGGATTACCAAATATACCTTATTAGGGTACAGGAATAAACAGAGGAGTACTTGATTTGAAATATGGTGATTATTCTTTAAATAATTTAAAAGCGCCGTATGGAAAGTATTGGTACATAGATCCAGACAAAGTTGCTGATTCTGCAAAATCTACAAGAAATTGGGCTAAATCTAAAGAATAGTATTAGAGAGGCGCTTTTGGTACACCATATGAAAGAATTAATTTCTCTAGCGATTACACTGGTGGATTCGGTCCTAATGGATTATTCTTACCAACATGGGCTGGAAGCGAATTTGATTATAACCCATATAATAAAATTAGTTTAAGACAAGGATAATGATAGGAATGTATGACGAACCAGTAGCGGTGCCTATAATCGATCTACTGGATAGTAGCATGATGTCGTAGTACATTAGTGCTGCAAGAGAACAATATAACTAGGCTGTACAGGACCAAAAAGAGTTTGCTAAGGAATTTGGTGAACTCTATGGCCCTAACGCTAACATTAATAAGCAATTCTACGATGATACTAGAGGAGCTGTAAATAAAGGCCTTGACTATCTGTATCAGAATGGTATAGATCCTCTTAGATCTGCAGAAGGTAGAGCGTATATAGCTAAGATTATCAGAGAGAGACCGTATGCTGAAATAGCTAATCTTAAAGCTTAGAATGAGTCTATGAAGACTTATCAGAGATATAGAGCAGAAGCTATGCGTAACGGTACATATGATCCAGATTTTGAGAAGTTTGTATTAGGTGGTAAGACATTAGAGTCTTGGAATCCATCTACAGATGGTATGTGGACAAGAGAAGCTCCTTCTAAATATTCTAGCCTTAAGGATTGGACTAGCAATCTGTTTGACAATATGTAGCTTGAGTACGATGATGAAGCAACTAAGAAAACTGGTGGAATGTATCAAGTATATTCAAAGTCTCCAAAAAAGATGTAGCAGATTCTTGATGCAAATATAAAAGATATGGCAAAATCTGATTTAGGAAGATATTATCTTGATATGTACGACGGAGATATCGATGCACTTAAGGCTGATATAATTAATCGTAACAGAGAATATACATAGGTAGACAGACGACCAGATCAAGTTTAGATTCATCTCAACGACCAAAAATTCCAGGCTACAGAAGCTGCTAAGCAGAGAGCGTTCCAGCATAGAGAAAACGAGCTTAATAGAAAGAATTAGCGCGACATAGCTGCAGCTAGAAGTGCTAGTAGCCCTGATGTAAATGGACAGCAATCTCCATTGTAGTGGTCTACTAGATCCGAAAGAACATCATAGAGATAGAAGGATAATCAAGTAATGACAAATTTATTTGATACAATGCAGAGAGTGTCTAAATATTGGCAAAATAGAGCTAATAATACAAAGCTTTCTGCTGCATAGAGAAAACAGGGAAGAGATCATGCTGCATGGTGGAATAATGCTATTAAGCAGGCTGAAGTTAATCCTAATTCTCTTATGAAGAATGGACTTGTACAGATTGATGAATATGGACAATATTAGCCATCTAAAAGACTTTTGAACGCAGATGGGTACGCAAGCTATACAAATGTTGGGACATTTAATGATCCTAAAAAGCTTGCTTAGGCTGCTGATAAATAGTATAGTGGATATATGTACAAGCCAACTGGTGGATCTGCTGAACACAAGGTTCTTTTAAATAAGTTTGCAGGAACAGAAAAACCATAGCAATTTGAACTAATGCAAAATAAACATCTTGCTGTAAATCTCAAAGACTCTAACTTAAGATATTCTCCTATTAGAAGAATAAATGTTACAGGTAACAAGAGGCTTAGATATGCAACAACAATGCGTAAGTTTGATAGATGGCTTAAGAGTGGATCTGCTGGTAGAGGAGCCCTTGTAAATGAGGATCTTAATGCCGGATGGATACCAGGTAAGCGAAAATAGTTCGATATAGCCGGGCATGTTACAATTACCGGTAAACAATTTAGTGATTTCTGCGTATCAATCGGAGCTACTTCTGATAATGATAAAGCAAGAATAGCATCAGAACTTGGTCTTGACGCATTTGACGCAGCATCTAAGCCTGTGACAAAGAAAGAAAAGGTTGGATCTGCTACATATTATTAGGTTCCTATGACTAGAACAATTTAGAATAATGGCGCATTTAAGATAAGAGATATAAATACTGATATAAATAAATAGGAATTCGGATCTAGTAATGCATTCAAGATGGCTAATGATGCACAAAATTCTTCATTAATGATAGATTAATAAAATATTATGGCAAATAAAAACAAAAAGACGTTTACATACAACTAGGCATATAGTAGAGGAGCTTAGATAGCGTAGGATTTACAGCGTAGTATAGCACAAAGAAGTGCTGACTACGCCGCTCCTTATGTTGAGGGGAGTATGGGCGCCTATACAGATGTCAGTGATTTTAACAATATGACATTCCCTGCGTATACTACGCTTGATAAACAGGGTAAAGCTGTTGTAAACCCAGAAGAAAGCAATAGTAGTTCTTTTGGTGATTTCCTTTTAGGAGATTCTTGGGACTTAAGCAAAATGAAAGAGAGATTAGATAAATTCTCTTTCAAAGATATGTATAGACTTACATTTGAGAAGGGATATGGAGCCTATGTAGATTCTAAAGAAAAAGAGCTTGATGATGTTACTTTTCAGTAGAGTTCTCTAAAAATAGCTTAGGATTACAATAATCTTCTTAAACAGAAAGAAGATCTTATAAATCAATATAAAGCATTTAAGAGTCATGGGTACGCTTCAAAAGAGTAGACCAGACAGTTATAGGAAGCAATTATAAAAGTAGACGATCAAGTTAAGAAATATCAAGACTTCTTTAAACAACATAAGAATGACGATGTGTTTTTAGACTTATTCTACGATACAAACAAAGCTGGGGCTAGCGATTATTTAGCTGCTCTTAAAGATAATACATTAGTCACTCATTAGTAGTTTAATACTAATGGTATTCTTGGTACTATAAATAATGCATTAAAATACACAGCTGGTACATTATCTGAAGGCCTTGAGAATATAGCGCTTACTACATAGAATGCTATAGGTAAGGTTCTCCCTTAGGCAGTTGGCGGAGATAAAAACAGAACATTTATTAAACGTGCTATAAAGAGTGGTACTAGTAATTACGATAATTTGTTTGAAGGATATTCAACAAAAAATGGATCGCAATTATTGTAGACAAAGATAAATGCCTTAAAAACTGATCTTGACAGAGAGCAGAACAAGAAGGAGATTTCATTAAGATCGGCCATAAATCAATACAAAAATGGTAATTGGCTATTTGATCCTAAGAAGATTAATCCAGAGTTCAGAGACCTTTAGAATCAGAATAGAGGCGGTTTAATTGGTTCTATTATCGATCCTACTCAATGGGGTTACTCTATACCAGAGATAGGTACATCATATAGTGATGCTGCAAGTTTTGCAGGAATGATAGCAACTAATGCTGGTGGTGCATTAGCTACAAAAGCAGCCGTTAAATTCCTTACTAGAAAGATTCCTGGATTAGGTACTGTGCTAACTGCTGAAGATATGGCAAAAGCTTTTAATTCTGCAGAAAACGTAGAACAAGTAGCTAATGCAATAAATAGAGTAGAAACTGCTAGAAAAATAATAGGTGGATCTACAGCTGCGGCAGGTATGTATTGGACAAAACAGATGCGCCAGTCAGAGACCAACGGCGAAGCAATAAACGCATTAGCACAAAGAGTTCTTGACGAATCATATAAAACCGATGTTGATTTTAGCAAGGTATTCAATGCTGTAGATTAGTATTCTAAGCGTATAGGTGTAGATTCCAAAGATCTTGATTAGCTTGAAAAAGTAAAACTCGCATTAGCTTACAATATACCTACAGGAGACGATAACTTCGATAAAATTAAAGTAGATTCTAGAAAAGGTTTAGCTAAACTTATAAACGATAACAACGCAATGGCGTTTGAAGATTATTTATAGGCATTACCTTTTATGGATTATACGAGAGGAGTGATATCTAAAGCTGCTAACAATATGTTTTCTAGAGCTCCAAAAATGTACATACAGGACTAGGTACTTGATAAAGCTACAAAAGCTGCTTCTACTGGAGTTGTAGATAATGCTATAGATAGAGTAGCTATGAGCAAATTTAGCAATATAGGTGATAGGCTCAAATTTGTTCATGGTTCAAAATATCTTGCAAAGAAATTTGAAAGAGCATTCCCTCTTGCTACATCCGAGGCTCTTGAAGAAGGTAGACAGTAGTTACTTACATCTAGATTTGGAAGAGGAGAATATGATGATTACTCAACAGGTGAGTCTTCTTTTTATTTGCCAAGTGTATTTGATAATCAGTTCTTAAACGCAGATGCGGCAGCAGCTTATCTTGGAATATCATCTGGAGACCCAGATAACGGAGATGCTGAGTTAAGAAGATCTATGGAAATAGGAGCTATGACAGGATTGCTTTTCAGAATTCCTCATAATGTTAAAAACCTATTAACTCCATACAAAGAAGGTAGTACTAGTCCTTTTAGTTCAAGTGATAAGTATAGTTTGAGAAATACTGTAGCATAGCTTAGAAATGATAATGTTATTCGTAGTATAGCTGCTAATAATTATCAACTTGCACAAGACAATGATCATGTAGGAATATTCTTTGACGCATTTAGTAGAGCTGGAGTAAATAAAGATAGACTATAGACGGCTCTTGATGATATGAAAAAGTACAAAGGATCTTTGCTGCAAGATGGCTCAGATAGCTATATAGAGAATGACAAAGAACTTCTTAATGCTGCGTGGTTTGCCTATAATAACAAGAACCTCGAACAGTCTATGAAAGATCTAAACATTTCTAGAAATAGCGAGGATCACAAACAGCTCATACAAGCAGCAACTAGAGTCATGATAGATTCTAATAACGCAGCAAAAGATTCCGAGAAAGCTAGAAACAACATTGATTCTATAATAAATAAGACCGTACAGGATTACGAGAACGCTACATAGGAGAACAATCCTGCACTGTTTAATATTATCAATAAAATAAAGCAGGACTATCAGAAGTTTAACGAATCTATAAACGCTAGAAGAAATCAATTCAAGAACTCTGAAGAAGGAAAGAAAGCTGGGCAAGAGTGGATCGATAAGAATGAAGCTTATTATGAAGATAATGCACAAAGAACACCTTTGGATAAGGCTATCGAAAACATAATGAAAGAACGCGATGAATTCAAGATTGATTCAGAAAATGAATACACGTAGTCTAGACTTGAATCAATATTCAGCTATAGAGAGTACAAGGCAGCCTAGAAGTTGTCTAAAGATTTAAAGGATCAAAAAAGAAGACTTTAGTTAATATCTAATGAAACAGGAACAGATATCAATACTGATAAGTTGACCGGTATGATCGATTACCTTGACAAGCTTATATAGGATAGAAAGGATAAGGTATAGAATTCTAAAGAGATATTAGCATACAATGAAAAGGTTGATTTATTAAATGCTTCTATAAGTGACAAGAAGAAATAGCATAAAAAGATAACATATGACTCAATTTTTAAGGATTACTAGGACTTTGATAACCAGGATGAAATAGATAAGGCTTATTAGGCTTTTCTCATAAATGACGCTTTATTTAACGTGCTAAAACCTATGTCCGTAGCATTTACTACTGGACAGGTTGATCCTAGATCGGTATATTTTTCTAGAAGAGAACAGAACTGGAGCGAATTGTCAGATGAACAAAAGTCTGAGTTCACCAAAAAGATATAGGGTTTGTATCAAGAACAAGGCAAACAAGCTCCAACTGAAGCGTAGATCAGAGCAGCGTACTTGAATGAATAGAACAAGAAAAGAAGAGTTATAAAAGAGTTATCTAAGAAATATGCAGATCTAAGAGACAAGATCGAAGGTAATGACGATATATCTAATATGAGCATGGATGACATTGCTCATCTTACTGATATGGAAAGAGAGGCAGCTAGAGATCTTATTAGTTCGGTTCTTGCTGACAAAAAGAATCGTATGCGTATAGCTCGTAGAGAATGGGATCAAGAGAGACCACTTACGCCAGATGATGTTTAGCAAGCTGAAGATGGCACCGCTGATGAAGAAGTAACTCAGAGAATCAAAGATCTTGCTGGCGAGCCTAAGAGTTCAGATGTTGAGAAAGAGGCTGAAGATATGAATGTTTAGCCAATACCTTAGGATAAATCTGTGCTTGGTACATCTGAGCTTGACGCAGCTATGGATAACTCTCAGCAAGGTTCTACAGAAAATGAAAGAAATCTCGAAGATGCCCTAGGTATGAGTCCTGCTGAAGATAAACAGTAGCAGAAGCTTAGAGAAAAGCAATAGAAACAGAAAGCCAAAGAGGAATAGCAATCAGATTCTACTGATTTTACAGACGAAAAAGATGATGATAATGACAGCGAATTACCACCTGTACCAGATAATGTGATAATTAATGGAGATGGAACTGTAACTGTAAAGCCAGAGAAGTCTCAAGAAGCTTAGCAAAATAGCACGGATACCGGTGTTTAGGACAATACTGAAAAATAGCCTGAACAGTAGTAGGTACAAGAAGGTGAAGAGCCAGAAGATGAAGATAGTAATGATTCTCCAGATTTGACACCAGATAAGAATACTGCTGATACTGGTCTTAATGTTGAATAGATTCAGGATGATCAGGACTTTCCTGATGATAATCCAGAGGACGACAACGATGATATAGATCAGATTCCTTAGAAAGAAGGTAAAACTGCGCAGGTTCTTGATCCCAAAGATATGGATACAGAAGATACACTCAATGTAGAAAATCCTTTAGAACACGAAGAACCAGAAGTATTACCTAAGAAGTACGATGATAACGGAACTCTAAATATAGAAGATCTTCCAGAAAAGCTAGATGTAGACATATAGAGTGAATCCGATACTCTTAGCGATATGGATAACCCAACTGAGTCAACTGATACATCTGGAGCATACGACGATAGGAAACCTAAGCCATGGGCTGTATAGGAGTCTGAGGACATAGAAAGAAGATATGCTGATCATACATTCTTCTATAGACCTGATGCAGAAGAACCTATGAAGATAAAGGTTAATGGAAATGATGTTAAGTTACCAGAAGGATGCACTATTGGCACCGGTGCCGAGCTTGCACAGAAACTTACATAGAAAGGATGGTTTGAAAAAGCTGATAAGTTCTACGTCGTATCGTAGATGCAGAAATACTAGGAAGGAAATATTGGTGACGAAAGAGATGTGTTCACAGTATCTTTAGCCATAAGAGATGGTAATAAAATATACTTCTCTACACTTAGAGCGTTAGGTAAGTATCATGATAACTACAGAAAAACAGATGTTGACCTTTCTAGTGAACTTGCTGACAAATTAAGAGTTATAGGTGTAGATATGGGCGCTTATACTACAAATCTGCTCGAAACTGTAAAATCTTATTACTTATCACATAATAATATTAGCTAGGATTTGTTAGAAAATGAGGATAAGTTAAATAAATCGGCAATATACTGGTACAACACATTGCATAAAACAGATCCTGAAAACTTTAATAATATATTTATACTATTAGACGATATAGCTAGAAAGAAATCTGCGTTGCCAGGTAAAACTCCTTTAACGAATAATTAGATATCACAACAAATCCAGAAGTTAAGAGATAATAGAAACGCTATAATTGAAGCATATTGTACATTTAAGGATGGTAAGTATATAATACCATAGACTATTAGAACTGACGTTAAGCCGCAAGAAGCTAGTATAAGTAACGGTAAAATATAGACTAGACCAAAACTTGAAGATGGACTTGTTGATTTTAGGCCTCTTACAGAGAAAAATTTAAATCTTGGTATTCCTTCCGATCCAGAAGAACTTACAATGCAGCTCGAGAATGGCGCTATAACACTTGGTTATGGTACCGGAGTAATGGCTGATGAAGGTAACAGATTCCTTATTCGTAACCTATACAATCCTTCTGGAGATACAATAGACGGTAAAGGCTATTCTGGTAAATTGTACTTTACAATAACCGGTCCTAGTGGATATGTCGTTCCTATAATGCTTAGAGAAGAAAGATTCAACTAGGTTTAGGGTAAAGATGGTAAGATGCAGTTTATTGATCCTGTTAATATGTAGTTAGCTATAGACCCAAATACAGGAAAGATAAATAGAAATGCCCCATTATCTATGGCTGAGCTTATATTGTATATGGTTACTGGTAAGATTAATCCAGAAGAATTCGAAGGAAACCAGGGACTGATTGCAGATTTGCTTGCGTTAATTGTTCATACTACATTCGCTACTAAAGCTGATAAAAAGCATCCTTATTTAGCTTCTAAGTAGTTCTATTTCGACGATGAGAAGAACTAGCTTGTGTTAACCCAACCGGGCACTAGATAGGATTTAAGGCTGTCTATGGATTAGTTATTTGGCGATTAGTCAGAGAAGACAAGAAGATCTACAATTAGATATATAGCAAACAATTTACACTGGAATACAGATAAAGAAGACATGGTTGAACATTTCAATAAATCTATGCCTAAGTTATCTGCGTTCTTGAGATAGTATTTTGAGGATAATCCGAAAGCTAAATCATACAAATTCTTTGGTCTTAATCAGCTTGAATTTAAGAGAGATGAATTATTCTCAACAAACAAAAATGGTTAGCTTAATCCTAAAAATGTATCACTTGCTGCATGGATGATAAATAATGGTAAACTTCTTACAGACTTAGCTCCACAGCATTTCTACGCTCCATTTATATATTCTGATGGAGTGCAGGCTTCAACAAAGAAGAAGGCTGTAGCAAATGTAAAGAAAGAAAGTAAAAAGTAGGATAATCCTAGTGTAATTGAGGCAGAAGCAAATATAGCTGCAAAGAGATTTACCGATAAGGCTATAAGCAGAATGCAAAGCAGATACAAGAGCGATTCATAGAAATAGAAAGTTACTAAAGATGATTTCTTAGTTCTTTCTGACGAAGCAAGAAAAGAAGTATTAAACAACTATAGAAAACGCGGTATATATGATATAGTTGTAATTGACGTACTTAAAGAGGATGTAGAAGGTAAATCATTAGACGATGTTAAACGTATTATTGCATAGCATGTATAGAAATATGTAGACTATGCTAATTCTTAGGAAGGTTAGAAGTTTGATGTAAAAGATATTACTTTTGTATCTGACACTATGTTGAAAAACATTGCAAGTAAAGGTTATGTTCCAATACTTAATGTTGGCGTGAATGGAAAACTTCATATAAATGCATAGGATCCGTTATCTATACTTCGTAATAGTAAGGTTAGACAGGATGGATATACTGGAGTGTTCTCTAGATTCAAATCAAAAGGAAAATTTGACGAGAAAGCTGCTAGAAAGTGGCTTAGCGAAAAGCTTGGATTAGACGAAACCAAAGTAGTTGTTCTTGATGGAGTTCTTAAAGGCTGTGAAAATAGTAAGGTATATGGTATCACAAGTCTTGCAGCAGATTATATAGATAGATAGGTAAATGGTGTTATCACATTATCTAATGAGGCTGGATACGGTATTCATTACCATGAGGCGTGGCACTACGTTAACTTACTTTTAAATAATAAAGCACAAAGACTTAAATTGTACGATGCTTACATTAAATCTCACAACTTAAAGAATATAACATTTGGAGAAGTTGAAGAGTTGATGGCTGAAGATTTCCGTAGATATGCAGAAATGCGAAACGGAAAGGGAATTGTTAATATAGTCAAGAGATTATATAACAATATACTTGATTTTGTAAAGGTATCTAGAAAGAAGGATGTTGTACGCAATGTATTTAACGCGATTAATAATGGACAGTACTTCGATGTACATATGGATAAAGACTCTATAAAAGAGTTTGAAAATAGATATCCAAACGGCGTAGCTTCAGCAAACTACTATGTTCCTACTGTAGACCAATCTACTCTTGATAAGCTTGAAGGAATAAAGGATTACCATACATTCTATCAGTGTGGTGTAGCCTTGGCACAGAAATTGTTAAGCGATTATGGTTTTAAAACTCCAAACGATATTAATAGCAAAAAGGTATCTAAATTTAATGATCTTATTGAAGATTTAAAGAATAACAATGAGTTTGAATCAGATCCGTTAAAGCAATCTATAATAAACGATATCTGTAATAATCCTAAGGCTTTTGAAGGCATTGTAGCCAATGTGTTTGCTTAGTATGGAATAAAGGCTAATGTAAAGAAGTTCTCTTAGATGGATGAGACTAATGATCTTACAAATAAGGATTCTATAAACGATGATGATTAGTCTAGAGATATTGGCGATAGAGCCGATAATACTTGGGATGTAATGTAGTTATCTATAAGCAAGAAGGATAACGTAGCATTTAGAGCTAAGCTTTTCTTAAGTCTTATAGAAAAAGGTAAGTTTGTTCTTGATCCAGAAACAGGAGAGCGTGAGTACGAGACATAGTTTAATGACATTATTAGCGATGTTCCTTTGTATTGGAGTTATAGCGAAGCATGGAGCTCTATATTGAAGAATTTATGGATGTGCGAATCTTATGATAACATAGATCCAAATACTGGCGTGTTTGCAGCCAATTCAATTAGAGGCAAGGTTAAATAGCTCGCTGATAGAAAGATGGCTTTATTTGTTGCTCTTAACGATAAACTTGAAGAAGTAGAAGGTGATATAGAGCTTGAGAACTAGATACTTGCTACAGTAAAGAGTTCTTATAACCAGGTAGCATAGATTTGGCTTAATGATCCAGTAGAGAAATCTATTGGTATTATGGATTTACCAGAAGATATGGTATCATCTGTAGTAGAAGTACCTACTGACGAGAAGCGTACGTGGGAGATAAGAAATGATAACACACTCAAGGCAAAGAGAAACTAGCCACGTTTATGGAGTTAGGAACTTGCTTCTTCTAATGTAATCATTTCTAAAGATGGCTAGACTATTATAAATCCAGATTATGTAGACACACTTGTAAAGATGCGCCAGGATGCCATAGATCTTTCCAAAGTTCTCAATGAGCCTACTATTCAAGATTTATCTTCGGCTTACGATGAAGCTGCTACATAGGTTGTTAAAATTCTTAACTACATGGGTATACCATTCGATAGAGAAACACTTGATGCTTATACATATTAGGTAAAGGATGAATCTAATGGCAAAAATCCTATGTTAGCATAGCTTTAGGCCTTACAGATGATGCTTGGTGGATCTATGTAGAAGAAAAATGGATCAAAAAACAACTACAAATGGAAGGCTAATAAGCAGACTGGTTCTTTGTCATACTTTATTGATTTGCTTGATAAATATAAAGGTCAGCCTTATCTTGAAACTAAATAGTCAAAGAGAAATAAGGACGTTGTTACAGTTGATCAGCTATTTGTTGGATACGGTTTAAAGACACCTATATCAAAGATGGCTGAAGTTTATGCATAGACTAATCCATCTTCTACCGATGTAAGTATTAAGGGTCCAGATGGCGCTACATTGTATCCTATAAGCGAGAATAATGAAGCTTCTGATAAACTTCGTCATATAAATGACAATAAGGATGGCGTCGTTGAATAGATGATGTTATCGCCATATGCTAAGCATAGTTCTATTCTTAATATAGCTAGAAATGATCAGCTTGGAGATAGGCCTGGAGATAATACAAATAAGTTTAAACTTAATGCATTTGTTGGAATAAAAGATACCAGAGAAAATACTGGAGATGATTACTTTGGAATAACACCTCTTGCAGACTATATTTCAAAGATGGTCATGAAACATAATAACATGCTTGTATTCCCTACAATGGCTGATAAAAAGACATGGTATTCTATATCTTACGATCCTCTTACAAAGGATGCCGAAGGCAAGATATTGTCTGACGGTTTATGTGTACATGACCTTATTACATATAACCATACAGATGAAGCTGGTAAATGGAATGCCTTAAGATTCTCCGAAGGTACCCTTAATAGATTTGTTGGATATTTCAACGATGAGCTTGAATCGCTTAAACAATACTACGATAGAAAGAATATAGCATACTTTGTAAATAATCCTGGAAGAGCAAGAGATAACTTCCACGGTAAAATTAAAGATGGTAGAATGAATATGGCCGGAAACGGCGGAATGTTCAGATACTTCTATGATGCTATAAAGATAAAGGATGATAACGGTAAGGAGATGAATCTTAACCAATATCTTGAATTCCTTTACAATAAACAGTAGACTATAGAAAAGAATCCTGTTAAGAACGGTGGTCTTGGTACCATAAGAGAAGGAGCTAGCGAACTTGATGGATTTGAGCTTATAAGAAGATACATAAACGAGCTTAGTGATTAGGTTAAATCAGATCCATCTATGCTTAAAGACGGTATAAACCATATGCTTATATCTAGGGTCAGTGACGAGTTCTAGACTATATCTGATGATGGTTCTACAAAGGTTGTTTACTTTGATGGTAAAACATATCTTCCTAGAGCTATACCTGTACAGATACTTGATTACTATCATAATAGATTCGGAAAGAGTGGAAGAGTATTATCTGACTACTATGAGGACGAAGCTGGTAATGTTGCTGATTGTACATTGTCTGCGATAGCCAATAATGTAGCAAACGAAATGATCTCTACAATAGAGCTTGAGAAAGTATTTACCGGAGACCCTGCTTATTACAAATGGCAGTACAACAGAAAGATTCTTGACAAATTTACTGTAGATGGTAGTACTTAGGAAGTAAGGAGATTGACTGCTAAGGATGCTGATAAGATTAAGCGTTTAGGAGCTATACTTTCTCCAGGACAGAATCTTAGAACAGAATACTCTGATAGAGAGATACAAGAATTTAAAGACCCTATAAGCGGTAAAGAAGAGCTTAGAGGAAGTAAATATACAGTTCTTAATATAAACGATATTGTAGCTAGATCTAAGTTTATAAATGACGTCTAGACTCAGTTTGGAAGACAGATACTTGCAGATGAGATTAGATCTAATCCAGAATGGTTTGACAAGATTGTTGAAAAAGAGTCTAAAAAGTCAGGTGAAAAGCTTACAAGAGAAGGATAGATTACTAAGATGTATCTTAAAGATAATTATTATAAGTCTATTCTTGATAAAGCTCCAAAGAATGTAAAAGAAGCTGTTGATATTCGATCTAAGCAATAGATGTCTCCATACGAAGAGATTACTGTATCAGATGCATAGGTTTGTATTAGACCAGCCTTGTATAGAAAGATCCGTATGAACCTTGGTAACTGGACTACAGAGCCAGATGAATCTGGATATTCTGACGAGGAGGCTTATAAGATACTTGAAACTGACGGTTCGTGGATGAACGATCCAGAGAAGGCTAGAAAGGTTAGCAAACTTTAGCTATTCCCTCTTAAGATGACTTATTTCAGCAACAGCCCTACAGAACTTGGTCCCGGTATATTCTAGAATCTTCCAGTGTATAACAAGATGGCTATTTTCCCTATGTTTAAGTACGCTACATAGAGTACGTCTGGTAGACAGCTTTATGACCGCATGAACAAAGAGGGTAATGAGATTGATATGATAGCATTTGAGTCTGCTGTTAAGGTTGGCGATAATCAGAATAGATATTCTCCATATAATAAAGATGTAAAGATTATAGATGGAGATATAACAACTATGGATGATGCTATCAACAATGAGTCTGACTAGTATATTGATAGGTCTACAGGAGAGGTTAAAGCTAATACTACTGAAGGAAGTAAGCTTTCTGTACAGGTGCAGGATCTTAATGGAATTCGTATGCAGCTTAATACCGATGCTCATGAGGCTACCGAAAGATCTATTGGTACACAGATGTTTAAACTTGCATTCTCTAACTTGTTTGATAATCTTAAGTATGGTTTAAATAAAGCTGACTGGCAAGGTTAGAGTAAGCCTTCTAGATATGGTAGAGAAATAAAGGCTGATCTTATGGCTTGTATCAATGCTATGACTATGCTAGGTATTAATAAAGTATAGGATAGATTCTATTCTTAGAATAATGAAGGTAGGTTTACTCATATAAACTAGAGACAGGTAAGAAACCTTGTAGAGACTATCGTTAAGAATAATGGCCTTGGTGTATCTGCCGAAGAGATTATTCATAATGGTGGTGTTGTTGCATCACTTATGTCTAGAAAGGTATTTGAACAAAGTGTATTCTCTGCAGTTAGTAAAGACGTAATAGATATATAGACAAAAGGCGGTTCAGCTGTTCAGTAGTCTATATTTGGCTTTACAGGCTTTGATGACAATAGTGTTAGATCATACGAAGATGGTGATTATCATCTGCTTAATGGTGGTAGAGAGATTAGATGGAATACATAGAATGGTAGTATGGAAGTTATGCTTTCTATTAACTTCTTTAGACCAGTTGTCCCTCAAGAGTATCAGAAGACGTATGGTATGATGAGGCAGTGGCTTATCGACCATGATGTTATTAATGGTAAAAAGACTGATGGATCTCAATCTCATCCTAAACCTTTTGGTATTGGCTATCGTATTCCTACACAGGGTATGTCATCTATGTTTGCTATGACAGTAGCAGATGTACTTCCTACCCAATCTGGTGACACAATAGTAGTTCCTAGAGAGTTTACTGCTCAGACTGGTTCGGATAAACATCAATGTTCGAACCAGTATAATATAAAAAATTCCTTTAATTGCTGGGAACTCCACATAAAGTGGACAATCAGCAGCCAAGTCTCTATTTAATACGTTTATAGAGAAAGGTTCAACGACTAAAATTAAATCATAAATTAACATACGTATATCGTTATGAAAACAAAAATTACAAAAGAAAGTAGAAATCTACTAATAGCATTGTTGCTTGGAGATGGGACAATATGTAGTAACAATGTATTCAAACTTGCTCATGCAGAACAACAAAAAGATTATTTAGAATGGAAAATTAAATAGCTGAATTATGCAGGCATAAGAAACAACGGATTAAAATCATATGTAAAAACATGTGGCTATAATACTGGTGTAAATGTATATTATACTTAGCTTAATACGATTCCTTTTATTAAAGTTCTTAGAAGAGCTTTTTATAAGCCAACAAAGATTTTGGGAAACAGAAAACTATTAAATAGATTAGATGCAAAAGGAATAGCTATTTGGTACATGGATGATGGTCATATAAACATTCGTAAAGACAAGGATGGAAGACCGATGGGGTTCTATATAAAAATAGCCACATGCTTACCAAAAACTGAACTTTAGATAATAATAGATTATTTTAAAGAAGTTTGGGACGTAAAATTTTATATGTTTCACGAAGGTAAAAAAGAAGATAGTTTTTCTTTGTGCTGCGGAACAAAAGAGGGTTTGAAATTTATAAATATAGTTAAAAAATATGTACTACAAGTTCCGTCGATGGTACATAAAATACAATATGATTTAAGCTAGAGGAGACGTCCTCTAGATGTACCCGAATAGGGGAAATTGGGAACGGCGAAAGCCGAAGAGATAGTCTGATCTGTATAGTAATATACAGCTAACATAAATGTTTGATGTCGATAAACTGTTTATTGCGACTATGTCTTACACAAACGGTGAATTAGATACAATTACAGAAGAGTAGGAGAAACAAATATCTGATATATTCTCTAGCAAAGTACAAGGATCTAAGCAAAATGCAGTACAGAAAATTTTGCAGCAAGCTTCTTATGGTGCCATATAGAATAGATTACTCAATAATTATATTGACATTATATCTGATACAAGAAACTTCTCTAACGCACGTGCTTCTATTGATACTATTACAGATGTTATTAAGTCAGAGATTCTTCCTCACTTAAAGAGTGGGTTAAACGAATATAGGCCATCTATGTATGAGCTTACTCCTTCATTCTAGTCTAGACGTAAGATGGAGTTCTCTACAGGTAAAGACGGTATTGGTCCATTCGCTTTAAACGTAACAAACATGGCCCTTACATAGTTCACTCATTTGTCTATGAGATACGGAGATAACCAATTCGGATTCCATGATCTTGACTAGGTTCTTGGAGAAGATGGAGAGCGTATTTCAGACTGGTTGTCAGCTATGGTTAATGCTCATGTGGACGTTGCTAAGGATCCATATATTTTTGATCTTAACATTAACTCTGCTACATACAATCATGTAAATTTCTTACTTAGAGCAGGAAAAGGTAAGGCTACATTCTCATTTATTGCTTAGCCAATACTTAAGAAGTACGGATAGTTAATGGGCTCCGCTAAGGGTACCTTTGGAAAGAACTTTAAAGCTGATGGAAAGTCTTAGGAATTGAATAACCATTCTTAGATATACAGCTATCTTCTTAATGTAACTAGACAAAATCTTGCTGATAAGCTTGGTTTAAAGAATTTGTATAAGACATTTAAAAAGAAGTCTGGTGGCGTATCTTATGTCCTTAACGAAGACTACGTTAAAAAGCATAGAGATGATATTATCGACACTATTAAGACTTCGTTAAAATCTGATGGAGAAAAGAACTAGGATGTTACAAACAAGTATGCTACAGATGTATTTAACCTTATCATAGGTAATGACAAATAGATATAGTGGAAAGACGCTATGAACTTTGAGAAGGGTATCTACGCCATAGAGCATATTGATTCTACATTTGGCTTGTATTATCAAATGTTGTCATTAAGATCATTTGGTAAGATAAAGACGTATGCAGACGAGCTCGCAGACCTTGTAAAGGTATCTAAGATCGATACGAAGAAGTTTGGTAATAATATTTCTTCGCATATCAACTTTAAAAATACATACGAGCGATTTAAATATGGAGATCATAAGGTTGAGTGGTATATAAATGATGGCAATAAATACGAGTAGAAGATTGATGAAAAGACTGGAGAAGAATTAACTCCTACTGAGACAACAGCTGCTCTTATGAGATACTTCCATAACTTGTTCTTGGATTCAAAGTTCTATAATTCTACAGAGCTTGTATAGAGAATATTGTAGAACCAAACATTTTCAGCTACTCCTTTATATGCTAATCTGCTTAGAACAGCTCTCGCTAGCTTAAATGCTGACGAATAGTTCTAGGGATACACAAAATGGAGATTTGATAAGGATGGTAATTATACAGGAACTCCTTACGATGGATACAAACAGGTAATGAAAGATGATGTTGTACAGGCTATTGGTTCATCAATAGAAAGTATGTTAAGATTCTAGGCTTTACTTGACTTCGCTCCAAAGATTGAGGCAACAGATGATTACACTGGTCCTATAGACTTTACATTTGGTGGAGATAGATAGGAAATAGAAAGGAATTATAAAAGAATTCTGTATGGAGATAAAGAAGGAGACGAGTATGATAGGAATACAATATTCCAGAACCTCGCTAATCTTATGCAGGATATAATAGATGATCCAGATTCTGATGAAGCTCAAGGTCTTGTAGATTAGGATGGTGTTATCAGTAATGAATTATTCGAATATCTTAGACCACAGACTGGAATAAAAGGCTCAAGCGTAGGAAGAATGATGCTTTCTAAGACGTAGATGAATGTTGGCGTAGAGCAGAAATAGAGACTCATGTCTGCCTTTAATTAGTTATTGACTCATCCGTCTGAAAGAGTTAGAAGAGTAGCTAGGGACTTGGCTATATATGCATACTATTCTACATATGATACTAATAGTGCTTATTCTTTCTCTGATATAATTCCACCTAAATATAGACGTCAGTATGATAGAGCTCTTAGTTTAGCTCTTGATTCAAGAACCAGAAATGGATACTAGCATAAGTCTTTGGAAGATGCATAGTTGATGGCTAATGATATCCTTGATGTAATAGCTAGAAACCTTTATAAGAACGACGATGTTGTTCCTATGTATTTCGAAGATAAAAGAGATATCATTAAATATGAAGGAACCGTTCTTAAAGTAGATGGCATAAAGAAGAAAGTTAACGCTCTTCTTGTTTCTAATTCTAGAAGCATACCTAAGTCTAGATACTTTAAGATCAAACGAGGAGATCAATATGTTGTTTATAGATATGCTGGCGCAATAGAAGGCTTAAATAAAGAAAATAAAGCCCTGGAAACAAAGAGGGTTTATATGATTGTTCCTAAGTTTGGATTACAAATAAAAGGTACATAGTTATATGAATTCATGCAGGGTTCTGAAGGAGTTTCTATATTTGATGAAAATAAACTTCCTGACACATTTAAAGCTGATAAACTTTTGGATTATGCTGAGCAGTATGCAAACGATCTTACTGAATCTTTATCTAAAGATTAGAAGAATAGAAAATCTAAGTCAAAAGACGAATCTAAACAAATAGTTATGTATAGATTCTCTTCTACAGTAAATCCTATGAAGATAAACGGCTCTTATTACGAAGTTAATCCTAACGATAATAAGCTTAATAACAAAGTTACGAATGAAGATGGTTCTGTAGAATTTGTATCAGCTATTAATCCTATTAATAAGATTGAGTAGGATATAAAGAGTTCTGGAGTTGATATAAATATTAATAATGCTAATTTACAGTAGGTTGTAGAATAGATTCAATCTAGACAAAGTATCGGAATATATAGTTTCATACATTTCAACGGAGACACATCCAAGTTTGAACCATCTAAAAAGCAAATAAGCGATTATATCACATAGAAAGAAAGCGAATATGAAGATACTCTTGCTTCAGATTTAACTAAAGCTCAACGTAGATAGTTTATAGCAGAATACTCTAAGAAGCTCAAAGACTAGGCTTCAGGCGTATTATTGCAGAAGAATGTAAATGACAAGGTTGACTCTATTGTAAAGGACTTAATTTCATCAAGTATAACAAACTTTACAATATTATCTACCGGTGATGGTGTTATAGAGCAAGCTGGAGCGCATTCAGCCATGCTTAATTAGTCTAATATAACATCTACGCTTGGACCTTGTAGGTTATATATTCTCGGCAAAACTATGAGTAATCCGGAGTCTTTGGAAGCGGAGAAGTAGAAATATATACTTGATGACGTTGATGTTAAAACCAATGAACAAGAAAATACAGAAGACGATATAAATGTATTGTAGGATGCAGCTGACGATGCCGTTACAAATATCGAAGATATTTAGAATGCTCAGTCCGCAGATGATCTGTTATCATAGATAGATGATTATGATAAATAGGAGTCTGCTCCTAGTGTTGATAATCCAAACGAAACTGCTGGTAGTTTAGGTGATTTATTGTCTTAGATTGACGCTTTGTCAGAAGAATCTAAAGAAACAAATGATAATAAAAACTGTTAATTATGTTTTGTCCTTATTATAAAAATAAAGATGTTTTTGATGGCTTTAACAGTATAATATAGGCACTTGGTGGTAAACCAATGACAGAAGAGGAATTTAGGTCCGCAGAGCTGAGAAATCAGCGACGCGGGCTTGATTACTCCGCTATGGAAGCAGCCTATAAAGCCTATCATGCTAATAATGGTAATCTTATGGATTTAGCTCCAAATGGCTAGCCATCATTAGTATTTCAATAGCTATTGTAGATATACAATGGCGATATAAATAAAGCCATAAAAGCTAAAACTAATTTATATTCAAAGACGTTTAGAAAACACTTTGGAGATTGGCTTAGCGATAGTATCAGTAAGGATAAAGTTGATATTAACGGAGAGCCTATACTTCCTTTCGGAGAGTCGTTAGAAAAAGCAAAGGCTTCTGCTTCACTTAGGTCAAAGATTGGTATACAAAATAAATTTAAACAAACTAATGTATATTCTACTTTTGGCGAATCTATATCAAGCGCCTTATAGGGTGGAAAAGAATAGCCTAGTAAAGACATTGTCTCAAGATTCTCGTAGTTGAGATTATTCTCTCCATAGAACGAAGAGCTTGCAGAAGTTTTATAGCGCCATGAAATACCTACTGTCTTCAAAAATCACGAAGATGGTAGTTTAATGAAGACTTATACAGTAGATGGTAAAAGTGCAATATCTATTGACCCATAGCTAGCTAACAATGTATCTAATCAGTATTTGGCTGATACATATCTTCATGAGATAATACATGCTATAACAACAGATCCTATAAACAACGCAAAAACTAAGGAAGATATTAAATTCCGAGACTAGAATAGAAAGGTGTTCAATATATTTAACAAGTTATTCCCTAAGGAGTTATTTAACAGAATGGATATGTCTGGTCTTTACTATTGTCTTGAAAACGAAAAAGAGTTTGCTTCTGAATTCTCTACAAGACAAGATGTAAGAAGCATATTATACCAAAGAGCTATTCTTGAAGATAAAAAGAATAATAAAGCCCCTATTCTTGCGTTAAAAAATCTCGTAAATAGCTTGTCTAGATTATTGGCAAATAGCAATGTGTTCAATACAAATAAAGATCAATTAAAATTGTATTAGAACATTGCGGCGTCTTATCTGTTTAATAGGCCTATTCTTAAATTTGAAGGCTTATAGGCGTCTAAAATAATATAGGAGGTATATAAATCTTTGGACAATTCTGTACTATCTAACGATTAGATGTAGTAGACTAGAGAAGATTTGATTAGAGCCACTAATTATGCAGAAACTAATAATTCTATGCGAGTTGATAGAATTAACGATACTAATCTTGGCCTTAATACGAAAGACTCGGAAGAAGTGGCATAGAAAAGAATAGAAGAAATGTGCAATAATATAGCTACCGCCTTATCAAAGAGACAGGCTGCTATTAAAGTATCTTAGCTTCCAGAAGAGTATAAGAGTGAGAATATAGAAATACTTAGGTCTCAAGTTTAGTCTTTTAAAGACCGACTTGGAGGAACGTTTTATTCAATAGCTAGTCTTGTACAATAGATTGCACCATAGCTTCTTGTTGATTCAAAAAAGATACACAAGATAAGACAAGAGAATATGACTATAAGCGATGCTGAGTACATGTTCTTGACACACGATAACTTTGGTACATATTAGAAGATTTTATCAGAGATAAACAGCGCTCTCAATTCTCCTACTGTAATAGATTTACTCATAAAAGAACTTGAAGATAAACCGCAACAGGATAGAGCTACTGCTAACGATATACAAAGAATAATCTAGATTGTGCAAAGTTCAGAAGCTGTAGCAGCAGATGCCACATCTCTTATGTCTGAGATTCTTGTCAATAACATGAAGAAAAGATTTGCGTAGATAGGTAATGATGTCCATTCTCCTACAATAGCAGATTATATTAATCATCTTAAGACTATAGGATATGATACAAGCTGGTTCTACACCACTGTAGGTTCTATGGATTCTGCAAAAGACGAAGCTTTAAGAGCAATGGCTTATCTTATAGATAAGGCTACTCATAAAGCTGATAGAGATACACATGACAGAGTTGTAGAACTTATGTAGCTTAAAGAATAGCTCAAGTTTGGAGAAAGTGTTCTTGATCTTTATGAGGTTGATGATAACGGATTTACTACAGGTTACTTGGTAAGAAACTTGAATTATGGTAAATTTTTCAGAAAGAGATAGGAGTTTATGGAAAAGCTTAATCTTAAATACGGATTGGATCCATCTAATAGAGAATAGCCAAAAGGCGATGATGGTGTAAAATGGAGTAAAGAAGTAAACGATTGGTTAAGCAAAAACTGTCACAGAAAATACAAGAAAGAATACTATGAAGCGTTTTCTAATCTTTCTGCCGATACTATGAGAGCACGCGATTCTATTCAGATATAGATTAAAGCTATAAAGTCGAGATGTAAAGATGAGTTTGGAAACTATCATTTTGATAGACTTACAGATTCTGAATGGAATACACTTAGAGGATTGTACATACAAAAGAAATAGTTAGCTTCCGACTATGATGTAAATGGAGAACTTAAGATAGAAGGTACTCCAGAGTACCGTATAGCCAAGGAACTTTAGAAACTGAACGAGACTCTTTTTAATTCTTCTGATAAAGTTAAGAAGGACACAAAGAGATGGCAGGCTGACAGAGACAAGGTTATCCAGGAATGCGGCGGTCTTGAAGAAATGGCTAAAGGTGAAGATGGTAATTTCGATTTCGACAAGCTTAGAAAATGGGACTCAAGAAATAGTAAAACTAGACTTAAGGTAAATGAAGATACAGGTAAAGCATTACTTTGGGAAACTATTGATAATGAAGCATAGAAGCCTGTATATGCAATAATTGTAGATGGAGTTAGCGACCATGGAGCTAGATACGAAGAATTATAGCAACAGAAGTACAATATATTGTCTACATATAGAGATTACAACACTGGTGATATAAATCCATCTAAATTACAGAAATCTATATAGAATAAAATACAAGCTATAGACAAAGAGTTAGCTAAGATTAGAAAGCAAGCTGTAAGAGAAGATAAAGATTTAAAGAAACTTGCTAAAAATCGTGCAAAAATTTTTAGAAAATATGCTAAGTCTTCACTGACTGACGTGTATAAAGAAATGCGTAGATTGGCAGTTCTTAGAGACAAAGATGAGCCAGGCTATCTTGATACATTCGAAAGAAATACAGGTAGACTTGTAGAGGACGTAGAAGGAGAAATATCATGGTAGGCTAAACCCTGGTTTAGAAAAGTAGTCGCAAAGTAGGCTTACTACGACAGATTTATGGAAGTATTGCCAGGAGATGGTTATCTTAACTCTGATGAGAATAACGATTTGCTCGATAAGGATTTCGATGAGAGTTATGGATAGGCATTTGTACCAAAAAAGGAATTGTACGACAATTCTAAGCAGTATAATAAGATTATAAAATCTAAGACTCTTAAAGCTCTTTATGATAAGACGTACCAAACAATTAAAGAGTCTAACGAATTGTAGACAAATAGAAACTATGTAGACAATTATCTTCTCCCATAGATAACCGGCTCATTCTTTAAATACCTTAAAAAACACAGCGGTAAATGGAGAATGGCTTGGGACTTTATTAAAACTGGCAATGTAGATTCATCTTCTTCTGGAGGCGCTCTTAGGGAATATTTTAAAGATACCGTTGGTATTGGAGAGAAAGGATGGGAACAAGACGGTACGTATGGATAGCTTATTGATTAGGCTTTATCTGACCAGGATTAGTTTGGAGATATTATCAACTCGAAAGACCCTACATTTGGTAGCGAAATTAGCGGAGAACGCCCAGATGGCAGACAGCTTAATATGATACCACAATACTACACTAGAAGACTTAAAGATGCATCGTAGCTTTCGTCTGACTTGATAGGTATACTTGGAGAGTACTATAATCAATCTTAGAAGTATAAGAATAAGAAACAGATAGAGGCTACGTGTGAATCTATGGTTGATATGATTGAGAATAGAAATCATGAAAAGGTATCAATTACAGGTAGTATAGGCAATCTTAAGAGAACTACTAGGAACGTTACGGGAAAGTCTTCTAATACATACAAAGCTGCTAGAAAATTCTTGGATATGAATCTATACAACATACGTTCATCAAGAATGTAGGTCAATATATTCGGTAGATAGGTTAACATGGGAAAGATAGCTCAGTTATTTAGAGCTGCTACAACACTTGTAAACCTTGGCTGTAATATAGCTGTAGCCGGAACTGGTTTTACTACTGCAATATGGGCACATATTGTAAATTCTATAGTTGGATAGAAATATAGTTTTTCAGATGCCTGCGCTGCCACTAGATTCGTCTTACATCATTTGGTTGAAAATGGCATGGGTGCAAAATATATAGAAGATCACAATTCTAAAGACCTACTGATGCTTATAATGGAGCATTTTAATATAGCAAGTCAGCTTGAGAGAAAAATGAAGGATTCGAATAGAAATAAGTTCATAAATTTCATAACTCATAACTGGGCATTTGGTGGTCTTACTATGTTTGACTTTTGCGCTAAGGCTCCTATAGCTATTTCTACTATAATGTCTTACAGATATTACAATGGAGAATTTACAACCAAGGATGACGTTATAATGAATAATATCCTTAATCCAGAAGAAGCTAAAAAGCGGATTAAAGAATGGAAAAAAGGAAAGAGTTTGCTGTCTATTATGAAAGAAGAGAATGGTAAGCTTACTGTAGATAAACAGTATTACAAATAGTATAAACAGATAGAAGACGTACTCCATTCTAGAATTGAGAGATATGCAGAAAATGCAGATGGTATGGCTACCGAATCACAAAAGGCTGCTATTACAACAAATGCATTAGGTGCCGCAGTCTTGGTTCACAGACAATATTTCCCTCTTATGCTTCAAGAGAGATTCGGTGATACCGTATGGGATAATTCTACTTAGCAATTTAAAGGTGGTTCATTTAGGTCTGGATTACAATTACTTAATGTACTGTCTAAAGGATATTCTGATGAAGTAAATCTATAGAACTTCTAGGTAAACAGAAAGAAGTCAATCTTAACCGGCCTTGCAACAGGTGCAGCATTAGGCTCGTTTTTGCCTATTGTAGGCCCTATGGCTGGTGTTGCTATAGGTTCTGCGATTGGCGCATTATTGGGCGCTAGAACGAAAAATTCTAGGTCTTTACAGAGATATTTGTACGATGACTCATCAGAAAGTTAGGCTAGATTGTGCAGATTTAGACGTCAGCAATTAAAACGTCTTGCGACTGAAATTGCTTTATACAAACTTGTTGTTTGCCCTGCTGTTGCCCTAATGTGTGCATATGCTGATTCTGATGACGACAATAAATTAATGCAGCTACTTGCATATATTGCCGTACGTACAAAATGGGAGGTATTTACTCCTTATCGTTTCGATGATGCATTAAATAACTTCAAATCAGTATCCGCGTAGACCGGTACTTTGGACGCCATTTAGAACGTTGCGAAATCCGTTCCAGAATACGCACTATATTCCATTATGCCTCGAGGGTCGCTATTGGATACTTTCCTAGGTGGCTCCCTTAACGATTATGATTCAAGTATATAGCGAGGTATTTATTCTGATTACAATATTCCATTTACAAATACTGAATGGAATAAAGCTTCAAGAGATGTATTCAAAGCAACACCATTTCATCATGCTTATGAACAAATTCTTGACTCAAAGAGTAAAAGAAGCTATTACGAAAATCAAATCATTCAAAATAAATCTTCAGATGACCCATTATACAATTGGGCTTTAGATAAATTTAGCAAATAATAAAAAAAAGACCCCGACTGCTCTCACGAGTGGCCGGGGTTTATTTATTCACTAATTCAAAACTTCTGGGGAATAATATCCCCAGTATATTGCGTTATCAACTACATTCTGCTTTGTTAGAATATCGAATCCACCTTGTTCTATACAAGATGCCTCAGCTTTCTTTGCTTTTGGTATCTCATATAAGACTTCAAGAAGCACTTTATTATTAGATTCTACATCAAACTTAGAGTCGAAATAATATTCATACTCAGATTGTTTGTATATCCAATAACGCTGTGCAACAGAAATAGGATTATAAAGAAGTCGTATATACTTCTTTTCTCCTACTGTAACTATTTCTGAAGAATAAAGAGCATTTGTAGTTAACAATTCCCTATTTGTTATTATATAAGGAACTACAAATATAGAGTTATTTTTAAACTTCTCTTTATTAAACATTCAAAATTGCTGCTTCTAATTCTTCACCTGTAGCACAATTATCAAAATCGTCTACGTTAAGTGTATTCTCAAGATTCATAACGTTAAATGTGTTTTCTAACACTTCAACATTCAAAGTTTCGTTTTTCATTTTACTTATAGGTTTAAAGTTTCACTACCGTCTCCAGTATAGTAATCATAGCTATGGTCCCAGTTACCTGTTCCTAAATGCCATAAGTACACTTTCATAAAATCATGTATTGTTACACCTCTAGAAGTAACTTGGAGTGTAAATAATCTGAATACTCTTATCTCATTGCTACCTGTTGTATCAATAGCTATGATATAGAATTCAAATCTCCATTTGTCAATTTCATCATTGCTTAATTCTAACACATTGGTCAGATACCAATATACTGCTTCCTGATAAAAACACAATTGCCTACAGTAATCAAATTCTTTCATACTGTCTTCAAAGTGCCACAACTTAGCTGTAGTTTTGATATCCATAATTGTACACGTTCTTGTATCAAAGTTAAATGTACAACTATCAAGCAATGATTTACATGCAACAGGAGTATAGGCTCCATGATTCAATTCGTCTGTAATCCAGTAATCCCAGTTTATCTGGAACTCATGGTATACGTGTATACTGCCATGCTCACCAGCTCTTCGTATTAGTTGTCTTGCTAACTTATGCTCTCCAACATTATGCTGAATCTTCATAAGCTGATCTAAGTCATACTGAGATATAAGTATTTTCTTAGACTTAATAGCTTCGATATAATCCTTATACTCTACGCTTATTTTAAGCGCTTCTGAGAGGATTTTATCTTCGCTCTTGCCAACTATACTATAAGACTTACGATAAGCCTCTGAGAGCTGTTTATTTAGCTCTATTTCAACGGTATTTATTAAGTTTTCGCAGAACTTTTGTGCCTGTGCACTTTTAGGCTTATCGCCATCGAACAGAACGTAATCATTCCAGAATTGATCTGGCTGAAGCAGGAACTCGTGTATCATTGTTCCTTTACGTAACTGTGGCAAATCTAAGCCTTTCTCTTTACCATCTAACATATTACGAAAATAGGCCGGCCCTTTATTCAAGAACCAGCCTATCGCGCTGTTACTGATGCGCGATCCGTCTTCGTAGTATGGAATGTCGTATTCCGGTATTTTGTACTCTGGTGTAATCATTAGCATCCTGCACAACAACAATCACAGTTGATGTCTTTAGAGAACATCTTCTTAGCATTCTTTGAACAATTATCTTTACAAGAACGAGAATGAGGCTTTATAGTACCTTTTGAAGAAAGGTTCATATCCTCAAATAACTCTTCGAATGTAGTAGTAGGATAATCGTTCGCCTCTTTCACAAAAGACGCAATGTTATCAAAGCTACATACTTCGAAGTTGTCCTTAATAAAGTCTGTTAAAGACTTAACCTCTTTCTTGTCGTTAAGCTTATCGTTCAATACCTCCATTATAAGAGATGGAGACATTTCTTCAAATTCGCGCCAATAGCGAATACGAGAACAACGGTCTATCAGATACTCTGATATCTCGCGATCATCGTTACAGGTAAATAAAATCATATGTTTACCCTTGGTATCAGAACCATCCAATACCTGTAACAATACAGAATCGTCATAATCCTCAAGAACTTTATCAAGTTCGTCAAACAAGAAGCAAACGCTTGTGTCACCAAGCTTTTCTACAAGATTTTTAAGGATATACGGACGTATACTTTTGTCTATATTTATAATTGGAAGACCGCTTTTATTGGCAATCATCTTAGCCATTACAGTCTTTCCTGATCCCTTCAATCCTGCAAGCATTACACCAGTAAATCCACCTTCAGACAGATCATAGCTATTAATAACCTTGTCTATAAAGCGTTCGTCACGTTGTGTACAATATACCTTAGAAGGTAAAGATAAGCCGCTAGACTCTTCGAGTGAGATTGCGTCAGTAAAACGGTTTACGTTAATATTATAAACCATTCCTGGAGTTAAATCACACTCAAGACCTTCTGTGTTAAACTTAAAGTTTACGCTCTTACCTACTTTCAAAAATTTCTTTTCCATATTTACTGATATTATAATACTCAAATATTGGTTTTTATCTCTTCTATCATCTCGTCTACCTGTTTATGGTTACGAACAAGATAGCATTTCATTTTACTTCGATGGCGTTTAAGATAATGCTTAAACAATTTCCATCTAAGAGGGAATGAATCTCCCATAAGACCTTTGCATTCTACTACAAACCCTTTTCCTATGAAGTCAGGTAGATATGTTAAAGGTCTTATTTTTTCACCTAAATAATCGAACTTGTCCAGTAATACGAAATGCTTTGGCTCATATTTAACTGGTATTCCAGCTTTCATAAAAGCTTCATAAGTATAGCATTCGAGTTTGCTCCTAAAATGGAGACCATACTTATCGACCTTAGTCGCATTCCGCACTCTGCCTTTAGATTTCTTGCCTATCATAATAAAAATTCTTTCCCCTTATCTTGGATACAGAAGTTCTATTAAAATAGACAATTTCGCCGTCAGTTACTTTTTGTTCACCTTCGTGATGGACGCACGCACATATACAACCATCATCACTATAACTATCCCAGATAGTCATCTGCAATTTATTTGGAAGACAAATGCGCATAAACCCACCTTTGCTAAGATGAATTTTCTTAGTCAGCTTTTTTGTAAGCCATTTATGCAATAGAGGAGACATTACTGCACCTCCCAGCACACCAAGCAGGCATCCTATTACTACATCAATCATATTTCTGTAACGTTTTTGTTAACCAGTCTTTCATGGTGCTAAATCCGTTGTCACGAACAGCATCTGATAGATCTTTGGCTTTAAATTTCTTATTAATGAAAAAAGCATCTATATTGTATTGTTTACTATATTGCCTAGCCTTAAGCATACCTGTTCTATCTCTATCATACAGTATAACTATATGTTTCCATTTGGAACGTAGAGACTTAAGTATGTCTTCAGGTATAAATACAGTTTCACTAGCAGCAGCTATTGCATTAAAACCCATCTCGTAGCAACACATCACATCTTTCAGCGATTTTGTTATTATGAGTAGGTCGCCTCCTTCCTTAGGCAATTCGGATAATCCCTGTACGTGCCGATTTGTCAGATTGGTACGCCATTTAGTAAACTTGGAAGCAAGCGGACGATAAATCTTAAACTTATCATACACTTTATATGCATACATAGGACTATTTTCTTTGTAGATACTTCGGACGATACTATTACAAAGAAAGTATTTAATGCTGAATACATTGAACTTTTTTAGAGTGTCAACATGTATTCCAAACTGTTTCCAGTATTGTTTATCCACATTAGTAAACGGCTGTCGAACTATTCCGATATCAGTATCTCCTTTCGGTATATCGTACGTATTTGTCCTTACAGTTGTATTAGGATTTATTCTGCGTACGATTCTCAATAATTCTCGTTCAAGTTCTTCTCTAGTCGTTATGCCTTTGTATTCTTTTATGAACTTCAGAGCATTTCCATACTCTCCAGTTCCAAGGTCTTTCCATAGCAGCCCTCCAGTTTTGGAATGAAATATTCCAAATGACGGGTTTTTATCTCCAGACCTTAAAGGACTATTCATAAGCTTTCCAACTTTGAATTGTCCTAGACAATACGTATAGATGTCTAAATCATTTACTTTGTCCAAGATATCTCTCAAGGACATAGTAATTGCTGTTCTAGTACTATACATAACTTATAAGTTAGGGGCTGGTTGCGGATTCGAACCGCCTCCTTGCAAGGATCCAATCTAGCCATATAGTGGATAGTACCGGACTTGAACCGGCGTTTACTGCCTACCGAGTCCTCTAACCTCCTGAGGTATATGCCCATTAAAATGTCGTTGTGGACACAATGGGAGTCGAACCCATGACTACTCGTGGACTTACGCTTTCTAACCACAGAACTACCCTATTTGCCCCCGGCAAGGAATCGAACCTTTGTAATTTCCGTACAGAGCACGTAGTTACACGCCATATCTAGAACGCACCGGGGTAATAAAAATGAGCAGTTTAATGACATGCTCAGGTCATGACGGACGGATAGTTTACGGACTTATCCAGGTCGGGGGCTTCATTAGTACACCCCAGATCCAACTTAAGTATGGTTCACTCATGAGATCTGGCGCCCCAGGAGAACCGGGGTGCAATAAAAAGAGTGTGCACCTATCCTCACGGACCGGAGTTTTCTACATACATTTGTACCAATGAAATTGCGGCTATGCTAGGAATCGAACCTAGCAGAATGGACAAAAGAAAATACACTAAAAACAAACCATTCTTGTCATATGTCTCACGACACCCTGACTAGCCTTATTGGAGGCATTTCACCTCCAAAGGGTAACTGAATTACCTAGCTCCACCAACACCCTTTTATGGCAGTATTACCTCCCTGGGGTGTATCCACTTGTCGTATAGTTTGACACTCCTGCTATATAGACGGTATAAAAACCATCTACCGGATTTCATACAATCAAGTAGTATTTCTATTTCTTCAGGCGTAAATCCCTTAAAAGGGAAGATCAGATGCGCCTGCTGCATCCGCAGTCTCCGGAGTAACGGTTGGTGGTACGTTAAACGGATCGTTGTTCTCCTTATCGGCAACAACTGGACGCTCCATAAGGTCGTTCTTAAAGAGCTTAATCTGCGAATTTGTATTAGACATGTCTTCAACGAAGATTCCGAGCTTACTTACCTGAGTATAGCCCTTCTTATCGTAAATAACCTTCAAACGAAGCTTCTTCTTAGTAGCGATCATAGGATCAAGCATCTGCTTTGTCCAGTCGATCATCTCCTTAAATGTAGAAAGCTCTGCATCTGGTCTCTGTGGATAAAAACAATCAAGAATCTGACAAACTCGTCCAAACTGAGCGTTATCACGCTTCTGCAGGTCTTCGTCTGTCTTGATATACATTCCCTTTGTATTCTTCCACTCTGTCATAGTAGCTGTTTGACCATCCTCATTCTCAAATACAATCTCGAGGAAATCGAGACCCTGAGGAGACTTGTTACAGTTTACCTCTTTAAGAGTGATATTCTGATTAATGCCTACTGGCATATAATTACTATTACTAAATTCTTCGTTGTTAATTGCGGCTGTCTTTGTACTAAACATAATCTCTATTATTTTAATATACGTAATGCTAACATATCTAATTTATTCTCAGCATAATATGCTGTTGATCGAATAAATCGATACATCAATTTACTTAAATATTCTATCCCAATGTGTTGTAAGTGTCCCATCTTCATTACCTTCTGCTATGACAATATCCTTTCCGGCTATATGTCTTGCACGAGCCTCCATAATGGTATCAGATGTACCACCTTTGAAGGATATATGTGTTTCATTTCCTTTGCGATATACATAACCGACCGCATCAGCTAATCCACACACAATTTTACTCAGTTTACCAACCAAGTCGAGCTCTTTTGCAGAAACTTCGACACCGTCCTTTTCAGTTACGGTATCTTTAACGTGACCTACAAGAATAAATTCGTCACACAAATCTCGGAACGTATCAACTACCTTCTTTACTGCATCTCTAAGATACTTATAACCTGCACCATTAGGTAAAGTTGTTACGTCTGTACCGTCCCATTTCTTACCCATTGGAGTTTGGCGATAGAGTGTACAAGCATAGCTCATACAAATATCCTCGAGTCTTGTAGCATTGTCAATAGTGATATGCTTATAGAAATTATGACCTACTTCTTTATTCTTGGCACGAATGGCACTTGCTGCTTCTCCTAAATCATTGATCGTACGACACTGGATGGCCATCGCATCAACGGAGACAGAGCCTCCCTCAAGGTCTATGATAAGGTTATTATCCAGCTGTGCAAGACAAGATGTCTTACCAGCCTTTGGAAGACCATAGAGTATAAGATATCTAGGGTTTTCAGAAACTGCAGGAATTTTACTAGTAGGTAATGTTAAACTCATGATACAATGATACTAAAGTTTTAATTAAAGCTTAATGTTAATATTAATGATTGTCTTCTTAATCTCTGGACTAAGTGAAGAGATAAAGTTGTAATCACTAAAGTCAGAATAGCTATAAATGTCGGTACCAATCTGGATCTCATCATTATAGAAAATGATAGGGAGACCATTCTCGAGACGGTAAATCTTACCGAGCTTAATACCCTTCATAGTATTCTTCTTCTTGCCATAGTTAGCAAGAATATCACAAGCCTTTGCGAACAAAGTGTCGCCCTTCAGAGGCTTGTAGATATAAGTATGATTCAACTCGTCGAACATGGCATCAATCAGATCGTCCTCCTTCTTTGTGTTAAACAAATAAGAGTTGTTCTTCTTTACAGTAGAAAGAATAATATCATCGAGAATCTGAGAATAAATGTTACCATTGTTAGTGTTCTTAATGTTGTTGTCAGTAAACTTAATATCGTATGTTGTCATAATTCAGCCTAAATTTTAATTGCTTAACTTTCTATCAAGTTGTTATATGCTAAGTCATTCTGGAATTCAAGTATACAGGGCTTTCCTGCGTCTCGATTCTTCAAGATGTGTAAATACACCTTATTCTGAGTAGGTAAATGGCTCGGGCCGTATTCTTGTATTCCAAGAATTTCAGGCCTATGAATAACTATAACATAATCGCTAGCTTGAAATAAAGCATCAGCAGATGAAATGTCGCTTCTCATAGGATAATGCGACAAAAAATTGTTTATTCTTTCTGGCGATTCAATATTTCTATTCATCTGTGCTAGTTGTAACACTGATGTCATAGGATACTTTTTAGCACTTATGAAGACTCTTTCGAGTTCCTGCATGGTCTCTATAACACTGCCTATAGGCTTCGTCAATAAAGCGTGGTCATACATTATCACAAAGTGTTTGTTAGTGCCCTTTACGTATGTATTATAGAAATACCTAATAATATCTTCTGCTTCCTTGGGAGTTGTAGGATTATCTACAAACCATATAGGATACTCCTTTAGTTGATTAGATACTGAGATGACTTTTCTGAAGGTATCGTCATCCAGGTCCGTTTCCGAACTATACAGAGTCGAAGTCGTTTTCCTAAGCTTACTAGAAAGCGTTCTTCCGATCTGCCTAAATCCAACCATCTCTAATGAGAAAATCAGAATTACTATTTCTTCGTCAGGATTCAAATCAACAATATCAGTTGAGATCTCATTTGCAAACGAGCTCTTTCCGCTTCCTGAAATACCAGCTATGGTGTAAACGGTATTAGGTTCAATACCTCCCATACACTGCTTATTAAACTTAGCCCATCTAGTCTTAAGAGAAGTTATAGAATGTTCTCTTCGACCAGATATGTAGTTTATTGCCTCTTGGGCTACAACTGACATTGGTCGTATAAGATTAGATAAGTTCTGTTCCATAAGTCGATTCCTCAATTTTAGAGTTGTCTTGCATTTCTTCCTCAGATTCTTCCCATTGGTGGTCTACGAGCCATCTCCACATCGTCTTCATATAACTTAGTTTACCTTCGTTAGTCTTTTTCTTCATTTCGAAGTCAAGACACTGAATAAGATGTTGAGCCATGGCCTCACTTTGGCCTACATAGACATTAAATAAATGTCTACATTTGTTAACGTTGGCTCTTAGATAGTTTTTTGTACCATCTGGTCGTAGAACGTATATTGGGTACATTTCATAGAACAGATCAAAATAGTCCTTTTTAGGGCGGACTACATCCTTAAGCGCATCTGTTGCATGATATGTAATTGACTTACCTCTCTCGATCGAGGTAATAAGTCCCTGAGAAATTAAGTTTGATATTTCTTCGTCGCTAACTAGGCTGACAATTTTGCGGACGTCTTGATTATAAGTTTTTTGATTCTTATCCAATACCAAACTTAGGAATATTAATTGATTTGAATTTAATCCTGGAATGTCCAGGAGTTTTGTGTTTAGTTCAATAATCATCTTATATACGTTGATAAACGATTAATCATCGAAGATTGTCAACTGGCGGTTAACAAACTCACTAGCTATCTTTTTTGCTTTGCTAATGTAGTACTGGTAATCCAGGTGACGGTTTTCTATTGGTGTGGCATCCATCTTATTAAGGATTCGGACTCCATGTTCTGTTATTCTTGTTTCAGAACGCTTTTCATACATTTTGTCCTTGACCCTTATAAGATAGTAGCCACTATTTGATGCGTAGTATCTATTAATACGTTGAATCAGGTTTCCACCATACTCAACTTTTGATTCCTTATTTACGCTTTGTGACATCAAGAAATCACGGATATCTCTATCCTTCTTAATAAACTTGTCTATCGGTTCATTGTTCAAAAAATAGTTTATCACAGCTTTGGAGATAACAACTGGTGTCATACTATTGTTAAGACCAATATCTGTGATAAACTTGCCTTTCTTTTCTATCAGTCTTGGATCTCCAGATTGAGAGTATCCTTTGCGAACACCAAAGTAATTGTTCACGTCGTACTGATAAAACGACTCGTAATCATCGGATTCGAATGTCAACTGGGTTAATTGCTCAACTTCCTTAATTGCATCGGCTATTGCGAAGCGGGCGGATTTGTCAGCAATGTAGACGACACCATCTGTATTGACTTGTACAATCTTACAATTCAATTCTAGAAGCTTATCCACTAACATAAGTAGTATAAGTTGCCCATTTATACGTATCTTGTATACGTTAAGTGGATCATATGCCCAGCTACTTTCTTGTTGCATCTTTCCGGTAAGAGCATTAAGAGCCTGTTTGAATGCCTTAGACTTTAATAACTCTCCATTACGTTTGGCAGCTAATCGCTCCATGTATAGAGCGTTGTACACATTCCAAAAATCTTCTCCTAAGTGAACAGGAAGCCAATGGTTTATAATGGCTAACGAAGGATACATAGACGTAACGTCGGAGTGTCCTATAAATTGTTCATCTGTAGGTTTGTAGACTCTAGGTTCGTTGATGGTGTGTATACCACCTTCTCCTATAGAGTAGCAAATGTTTGAGAGAACGAACTTCTTCTCATAGTTTTCTTGTTTCTTATCAGACTTACTTGCGTTACAAGTAGCATTCTTTACGTCCGATAAGACTTCTTTCAACTTTGGGTTAGAATATTGTATGAATGGGAGTATAATGTCACCTAAACAAATGTTTCCGACTTTTCGAGTACGAGTTTTTAGCTCGTCTTTTGTTGTGTTGGTAACGTCTAAAGTCTTTCGCAAGAGTATTTCCTCTCCAAATCGTACACCACTCATTGACAGTGCATCAAACCCCCATTCTTTTTCAACTTCAAGACGTAGTTCTACATCTTCTTTTACTTTATTAAGCAAAGCTTCAGTAGCATCTACATCATTCACATTATACTCTATCATAGCATCGATATCGCATTCTTCTATCTGCATATCAAAGTTACCTTCGTACTCTTGTACATTTGGCATATGCAAAAGTATTTCGATTTCTTTTAAGCTTTTCTGTTGCTTAGCACTATAGAGCATCAACATAAGGTCAAACGAATAGAAGTAATTTGCATACTTATACTGTTTAATCTTATCAATATTGTCTGTTTTTTCCGAACTTATTATCTCTTTACTAAGATAATACAGAGAACTACAAATTCTCGAGTATCCTAGTCGCTTCATTCTATTACAGAAATGTATGATGTAGTTTATAACTATATCATCATAATGTTTGTTGTTGTAACCACACATTATGTGATCAGTTCTGTTTGTATAGAAGAAGTCAACTAGTTCTTCTAGTTGATTTTTACGACAGGATATCTCGAATTTATATAGGTTATGATTCTCTGAATCTTTACAAGTACAATGAAAACAGTTTGGAAAAACTTCTATGTCATATAGAACTACTGGTCTTTCCTTTACTATCATAGTAGTTCCAATCGGATTCGAACCGATGACCTCCGGGTTATCTACCCGGTGCTCTGACCACTGAGCTATGGAACCGACCCCGTCGGGCCTGCATGACATACACGATATGTGCGGACGCTGATTGATGTTTTACGTCTTTCGGTACCTTTCTCGCTGCCACATATCAGTACCACATGTTGTCCCTAGTGAGGGTTTGCACCTCGCAGTCATATCCTTTCGGAGCACACTAGGGTGACCAGTGGTGTCCTGGTCAATTTTGAAGAGAGTACGCCTTAAGCTGCCATTCGCATTTTATTTGCGTTTGGCAACAGGATTCGTCCTGTCTTCTTGCGATGGTCTTTAAGGTTTGTACAAACAAGATTACTGCGTTTTGCCTTTACCTTGTTTGTCTCCTTATGAGCCATCTTCATGACTTTACTGTGTTCTGGAAGCTTGTTTACACCTCCATACTTAGCAGTTTCGCCATTGTCTTTTATCTGAGCAATTTCTTGCTCGTGGAACAACTCGTCAGTAGAAGAGAATCTACCGATAAGCTGTAATTTGTCATATTTAGCGACAACTAAGTCTCTAATATGTTCTTCAGCCGCGACTCTCTCTGCCTCCCAAACCGGGAATTGCTGCGAGTAGAATAAGTCGTCTTTCTTAACTGGGCATGGGTGCTTTTTCTCCCATTTCTGCAGCTTGTGTTGAACATATCCTTCCATGAGCTCGACGCGATTAAGTTTCGCAATCTTTCTGCGAGATTCAATTTTGATCGAATTACGCTTGAGCAGTATGAACCAAGGTTTCTTACGGGAAAGACCGTGGATACAATGTTCCTTGCAGAACTTAGAAGTAGTTCCGTGAGACTTGTTAAAGTCCTTAAGCCACTTCTCTTTAGTGTTACGATAAGTTTCAACATAATCGTCCAAATATTGATTATTCTGGGTATTCATAACGTTGTCTCCTATAATTAAGCTGCCTGTTTAACTGATTTTTGCTTAACTTCTTTAACCTGTGTAGGCTTCTTGTTTACAGCTTTAACCTTAACCTTAAGACCACGACGAAGCTTACGTCCCTCAGCCTTAGAGCCGTGACGGAAGTTGTACGTGTTCTTCTCAAGTGTCTCCTTAGCCTTTTTCTTAGCTCTACGGAGATTGTAGAAGTTAACGCTAGCATTCTTAGAGCACTCGATAGTATGAGGATCACCTCCCTTCTTGTGCTTGTTGTGGTTACTTGCAGATACGTCAATACCAGCCTCCTCGAATGGAGACTTGCTATCAGAACGATACTGATAAAACGTAGCGTTACCCACAAGGTCACGTAGTTTTTCTACTACGTTTGCTGGCACATCCTTAAAGAATGCTGTAGAATTGGTAATGCATGCAGATTTAATTCCGCAGTCTTTTACCAACTTCTCAAGCTCTCCCTTCTTCTTCAGAATGGAGTCGCATACAACTGTTATATTGTATACAGTGGCGTTGTCCCACTGCTTCTTTGCGATGTCTACCACCTTCTTGGTATCGGCATCATTGAGATGCATTCGCTTGCATCGACGGGTAATTGATGCGATATGACGAGCCTGAGCGACATTACGACGCTCTTCCTGCTTCTTCAAACGCTCCTCCAGAGTGATTTTAACAGGCTCTGAAGCCTTTGTCTTCTTAGAGTCGATCAACTTATCCATGATGCCCTTTTTACGCGCTTGACGGGCCTCTGCGCGAGCTTTAGAAGCGGCATACTTAGCCTGCTCCTTCTCGGCCTTAGCCTTCTTCTTAGCTGCCTTGAGTTCGGCATGCTTCTTAGCCTTCTCTGCATCAGCAGCGCGACGCTTCTTAATGTTTTCTATTGTCTTGTTAGCAGCATTAGGCTCTTCCTTCTTAGCTGCCTCAGCCTTAACTGGTGTAGTTCCTATCTTAGCCTGAACCTTCTTGAGGTTCTTCTTATTATTCTTCTTAGACATAATCTTGATAATTTAATGTGTTAATAATGTTGTTTTTAAGGCAAGGGATTCCTTATTGTGGTTCGTGTAAGCCTCGATCTTACTCCTTTCGGCGACCCTTGTATTTGTCTCGAACCTATAGCATTTAAGCTGCGAGATCCATCTCGAACTTATCTGCAATAGTATCCTTAATCTCAATAGAAGTCTCGTTGTTAAACTTCTCGAGATTAGCGTCAAACTTATTTGCTAGTAGCTGCTGCTCATGAATAAGCTGTGCAATCTTAGCTGATGAGAATACCTCACGCTTAGGCATAGCCTTCAATCCCTTCTTTGCCTTAGTTGATGGATCAAGTGTCTTGATCATCTTGAGCTGAGCTATAGCCTCCTTTGCCTCACATGCTGCAAAAATACTATAGTTATTTGTCTTCTTAAAATCCTCATAAGAGAATGTAGTAGTACCTGTATTAAGAGCTACCAAAATACCCTTAATCATAATACGCTTCTCACTAAGCTGTACAATCTGATTATACAAGCTCTTGAGATCTAAGCCAGAACCCTGCTTTGCTGCAATTGCCTTCTTAGACATCAGGTTCTCTGCTCGAATGATTCGCCAATACTTATTGATAGTAATATCAATGTTCTTACGAATTGTAATAATGTTTGCTGAGTTCAATTTAATTGATTTCTTATTCATATAGTTTGATTAAAATTAAACAATTTACTTGAATCAGCCATTTACCTAGCTCCTATACTACATATTACTGTAATAAAGGATAAAAGGGTATCCATTGGTAACCCTACCCCGCAGGGTGGATTACCTATTCTCCGCAGAGAACTTTTAAGGATGCCCTTTAATATAAACTAATAATATTGTTATTGCACTTTCTTGCAAACAATAACGGTAACGTCATGCATGAATGTGTACTCTTCTGCGCACAGATCGTACACCATTCCCGCAGGAATGTTTCTGTTTATGGCATTACTCGTTTAGCGTTTACAATTCCATACTCCAACTCAATCATTGGTTTACCGATGCAGTCTTTCACCTGCAAAACTTCTTTACGTCCGTTGATATTGATAACAATTTTATCAGGAAACTCTTGCTGAGCGTTAAGCCTTGGCCCTGACACCCGGGACCCCGCAGGGTCCGCTCCTACGCCATCAGCAATGCTAGAATTCTGACATACTTTTGTCGCAACATCATACAGTCGTTCTACGACCCAGTTAAAGTTTTTATCTTTAACTCCTTTCATCACAATTTCTTGCGATAGTCCTTCCATAATGGCTTTTTGGTTAAGCCCTGTGGAAAGACTCACTAGTGCATCCCATACCTTGAGAGCGAAACTCTCAAATGGTAAGGTTTGCTCACAGCCGATTATCTTGTTCCAAAAATGGAATCTGGTTGAACCGAGAGTAATACTACCATCATCGTTAATGGTGTAAATCTTGTACTTCTCTGTATGGTCCAACTTTTCATAAACGGCTGCCTTAATTTTCGGTTCTGAGAGCATTACCGCTATAAGCTTAACGCTCTTTTCTGTTAAAACAGCCTCCATGAACTTATGCTATCTTATCAGCTGGTTTAGAATCTGCCTTCTGACGCTCGTAGTCGGCAACGATCTTATCGTTTGCTGCAATGGCAGACAAACACTGAGCCTTAGCCTTATTGGCCTGCTCAATGATTGCCTCAAGGCGAGCGATCTCACCACGGTTAAGATCGTTAAGGATGCCACTCAAATCCTTAGGATCTGAGAACACGGCCTTAGAATTCTTGTCCTTAAGAGCGTTCTGAACTGCCTCCTCTGTGGTCTCACCAAACTTGGTGCTGTTCTCACCGAGAGGGATATCAATCTGGTGCTCAGTGCCTTCATTGAGACGGCAAACGACATCACCGATTGCATTCTGCTTGGTTGCCATAGACTCAATCGTAATATAGCCGATCGCAAAACGGCGAGGCGAACGATTGAGGACAAGGTTTACATTGGAGCCCTGCTTAGCCTGCTCCAAAACCTTATCATGATCTGGGTTGAACATACGGGTCTGAGGAATAAATACATCCTGACCAAACATTCTGCCACCGAGCAAGCTCAGTGGGGTACGATTTGACTTAATTGTAGTTTCCACGATGTTTACATTAATTTCTGACATAATCATATCCTTTTTGATATCGTTATTGATTAACTAACGATATGATTTTTAGAATATGGTGTATTTTGGCTACACCTTCGCCGTTGTTTATTGAATAAAGCAACGCTGATACAAAGATACTCGGTTACTACTTTGCTTACTTAGTTTTCTAAAGAAAGTTCTACTATTGTAGACGCTTTTCATAGACTTAGTTACACTATTTCTACTACAACAATAGGGTAGTAGACTTGTAACAGGAATTACGTACGTATGACGTAATTAACATTTACTGGATTATCCAGGCCCATCGTCTAAAGCTTTGAATGCTTTCTTTGCATAATCAAATGCTGAACTATTTTCTGCTATTTTGTTCACGTTTTTTTCTAACTTAACTATTCTAATCTTCGTTGGTGAAATTTTGCAGAGCAACTAACACTCATAGAATCTTAGAATCCTTATAACCCACGAAAATATGTAGAATCTCGGTCGTATTTCCCTTACTATACTTACAAGATATTCCTACACGATTGTTATTAAAGCAGATTGTCTCTACTGCTAACTTAGAAGCGACTGTTAGCTAGGTCTCCTTACTGCGGTACTCGGCTTATGGCATGTACCCAGCGGTTGGTTATCGGAATGTCTCAGGATCAAACCCATCACGGACTTTACGGCTTTTTACATCTTTGCTGATGTTTGCAATTTTTCTGTACCAGTATTACTACCTCCTATTTATAGTGCACGAATATTGGGAATTCAACCCATACATTTCATCTTGTCACCCACTTATAAACGTAATATACATGTATAGAGACAGTATACACATATAATATACACAGTCGTTTTACAACATAGAATATAAGCTGCCCATCAACTTCTTGTATTGCTTCGAACCTTTATGTTTACATATACTGTTGCGCAGTATATTTTAGCATGGTTGGCATATCGGTTGGCACTCGATTTCTTTACCTCAAGTCCTTACTTACAACGTAAGATACACTCTATAAAGGGACATCAATTTTTGTTAAACATGTTATCTTTTAAACTTTCTAGATTTTCATAGTCTATATCTTTTGCATACAATATACGCATATATAATATGCCAGCTTACTACTCTGTAGAGACTATATAATATTGCATATCATAATACAAATAGGCTATTGGTCTAAATTATTTTGGATGAAAGTGGAGGTCAAATGATCCTGGCTGGATATATCTCGAATCAACTTTCTACCTATTTTGCTATTTCTTATTCTAGGATAGCTTTCCATCAATTTTCTTTGACTGTAACGGAGTCATCGATCATAATCTCATGAACGATTTAATTTTCATGGAAATTGGCTGTAAGTTCGGATTGCCTAATACCCTAATTACAACTGGAATAGATTTTCACCGCGATCTTCACCCGCGTACGATACTCCCGTAGAGCTTCGATTAAGGGACTGCCCAACCCTTGTGCTTGTTTTACTTTTATATACCGCATAAACAAGAAAAGCCTGGCGGTCTACCATGAACTCAGACGTCTTACACCTCATCCCTGGCACCCCTTCAATGGAGTTGTGACGAATCGAACGTCAAGGACTATATGCCAACGTATTCACCATACGTCCCGTGAGTATTATCCTCACGATATTGCGTCTTAGATAATTTTTTCGGCCTTTATACTAGCTTTGGACACTAGAAACACTACCTACGGCTAATAATACTTCTATATTGTTTGGGATATCCTCGGTTCTTCCAGCACCATGCACCATACCATGTATGCAATTCTGTTCACCTACTGGGGACCAATATAGTTCATCTCGTGTAACGTTCGTGTATGCTTAGTATTATCACATACAATTCCGATACGGTTCATTATGCCCTTCTTGGGACTTATGCGTTTTTAGATTACACAGCCTCATCCAGCTTGTCTCCAGACGGTTCTCACAAGTCCAGCTGTGTAATCTATAGGAGTTGATACAACGCTACTCCTACCTATATCAAACTGTTTCAATGTTTGATACATTTCATCCTACCTTTTGAGTAATCTCGCCCTGCAAGACAGGGTTAACATATTCTCGGATCAAGTTTAATATTGAGTTTTTCTTCTAGCTCCTTCGCGAGGGATGTTCCAGAATAGTACGTAGACTAATGGGATCTACTATATGCACTTACCTAATTATAGCACATAGGGTTCTTATGTTTACTTATGTACATTAGAGGCGATTTGAATATAATCACGGAGCTCTCCCTTACGAATGGTAGAGTTGTGATTAGTGGAGTCGACCTTTTCTCCAGGTTCCATAATATACAGAAGTGGTACATACGACGTATCTGTCTTCTTAATTATGGTGCGTTTAACAATTGTCTTTGCAGGCAACTGTTTATGATTACAAGGTACAGGCACTTTTACCTTAACGGTATCATGCACTGTATCAGGATTAGCACGATTCATCTGACCAAACAAATGGTCCATTGGTTGCGATACAGTAGATGCTGCTACTGTTTGCACTGTCGTTGGAAGGGGCACATTCTTAAGATCCGCAATATTCATTCCGATCGCAAGAAATGCTGCACCTAACAACGTTGTTACTAATTTTTTCATACTTTGATAGTTAAATTATTTACGTTCACTTTGCCATTGGATATCAAAGGCTTTTCTAACGCGACCAACTAGTTGTGAACCAGCTTTCTTAATTGGTCGTATTATTTTTTTACCTGAGCCTTAGCCTTACCCTTGGCTTCCTTCTTCTTATTGTCGGCTGCCTTCTTATCAGCTGCTTCCTTAGCAGCCTTGGCAACAGCCTCTTCCTCAGCCTTGATCTCCTCATCGGTCTTAAACGCCAAGTCGATAATATTCTCCTTAGCATAACCAACGAGTGGATCAGAAGGGTTGCGGAATAGATTAGAGATGATACCAGCATACTGAGTAGCGTTATCCAGCATAGAATCAGGCTTAACCTTAGCCATCATCTCTGGGACTACATCGCGATAGTATGCACGCTTGATAGAGATAACAGTCTTCTTAGCGAAATTGTTACCATCCAAGAAGCTCTTCTTCAGATTCTCAACAAACTCACCTGGAGCTGCAAGAACGGCTGCAGTAGCCTTGTCGGCAAATGCGATGTTCTTGTTAGCTGTATCGATATGAGCCTGAACACGCTCCTTCTCAGGAAGTTTGTTCTCTTCCTCGAGCAAAGTCTCACCCTTAGAGCGAACTTCGTCAGCACTGATAAGAACAAGGCATCTTACAGCGTCTGCAATCTGATTATCGGTATACTTACATACACCGGTCTCCTTGTTTGTAGAATGGTCCTTAAGCTCACAGAACGCAGATACAGGAGATCCTGACGTAGCGGTAACATTGAAGAGGTGAGCGCCAATTCCATAAGTGAGAGTTCCGACACGACCCGTAAGGCTAACAACCTCACGAAACACATCATGAAAGCTCATGTTGTTGACACGTTCAAGATTGCTCTTTGCAGAAGCAAGAGCCTTCTCAGCGTTAGCCTTGTACTTCTTGTCCTTGGTGTCCTTGAGTGTCTTCTCAGCGGACTCAATAGCACGCTTAGCTTCGATAGAGCGATACGCCTTATAGAAGTTCACGCACTGCATAATGCTGTCCATAAGCTTAGAATCGCGATTCATAGCCAGGAAGCCAGAAAGTGCCTTCTTGAGCTCCTCCTCATCCTTGATCTTTGTAGGATCAAATACCTTACCTGCTGTAGCAGCACGAGCCTGAGCATCCTCTTCGAGCTTCTTAGAAGTCTCTTCTGAAACCTGCACAGCTGCACCTGTAACCTCAACTGCTTCAGCATCTTCGGTCGAAGGCAAGAGTTTAGCCTCATCAAAGTTTACACCAATCTCCTTAAGAGCTTCCTTAAGCTCTGGGAGCGCAGACTTGCGAATTACTACCGCAAAGTCACTAGAACCATACTTAACCTCATTGCACATGCATACAGCAATGCCAAGAGCATTAATATGATTGATCTTGTCGATGGCTCCCTGTGGGATACCAGTATGCTCTGCAGCGTTCTCATCCAAGAAGAAACGCTCATGAGCCATCTTTAACAAGTCTACCTGATGGTTACGGTCCATGCTTGAGCCACCAGTTGTTGTGAGCATAGCTGCAGCCTCAATAGCTGCGTTTGCACCGTTATCACCACCATTATTATTCTGGGCAACTTTAACGTTACCCTTGTTCTTTTTGTTAGCCATTTTGATAATGTTTTTAAAATGTTAAATACTAAAATTAATTAATAAAATTCTGGGCAACTAACTTAGATTCAACTTGTGTCGAATATAAAGTTCGTTTTTAACCAATCTTGTGGAGGTTTAGTGAGCACTTTAATATGCTCGTCTTCACCCAAGTTAAGCTCAGCAACAGTATCTGCTACAACTGTATCCTTACCTGCTGGTTTTGTCTCATCACGTGTACCAGCGCCCTCTGAGGGTTCCAAAGCCTGAAGTGAGCACGTCGGTGCCAGCATGGGAGTTGCATAAGATTTAACTGTGCTGGCTTCACTTTTATGGTCAACAAAGGCACTGTTGACCATGCTCTTACCAGTAAAACCAAGCAAGAGACTCACAAGAATGATCCAGAACAACTTGTTGCTCTTATTGTATCTTGCGAAACCAAGAGCGATAAAAATTGAGAGAATCAATAATAAAAGTGAAGTCATTTTGTTAAACTTTTAAATTATTTTTAATTTTCCTACGAGTGCGACTTAACGCAGCCTTTATAGTGCCTGTAGGGGTTTTTAGCACTTTGCTAATTTCATCAACTGATAAATCCTCTACGTAAAATAAATTAAAAATCTTCTGTGTCTTTTTAGGGAGCTTTTCAAACTCCTTTAAAAGAAATTCATGTTCAAGAAGATTGACAAGATCTTCTTCTTCCGAAGAACTAGTTAATTCTACGGGTAGTCGGCCCATATCTTCTCCTAATTCCATAGATTTTTCCTTTATCTTTCGCAAATAATCTATAGCTGTTCTATTAGCTATAATTCTCAGCCATCCGCCAAAAGACGAATAGTCTGTGAATGTCGAGAGTTTCTGGTGAACCTTAAGAAATACAACATTTGTAAGATCTTTAGCTTCATCCATGTCATTCACGTAATGAAAGAGCACGTTGTCAACGAACTCTTTATAACGGTTAAACAATTTATTAAACGCAAGCTCATTTCCCTTTTGAGCTTCTTTTATGGTCTCAATCTCAGATTGAGTGATACGCTGATACTCCATATTGTGGAGTAGGGGAGATCTCTCTCACCCTACCCCTGATAAAACGGAAGGTCATACACCATCTTTTGACGATATAATGACCAAACGTTGTTGACGAAATTGTTAAAGAGGATTAGTCTTAAATCCTTTCCTCCCGTCTTCATTTCTACTTTTTCAAGTAGTCCTGATCCAATACGCATACGAGTTGTAAGTGTTTTAAGCTTTTTGGTATCGCCAAGGATTATGGTTTTCATCATCCAATCTCCAACTCTACGCAAATCCTCGTTATGCGCATATTCGTACAAACAATTTTCGTCTAGGCTATCTCCAGCACAGAATATATGCGGCTCATACACTAAACCTTTTTTAAGGTTGTTATGAAACCAGTTAATCACATTTTCTATACTTTCATCTTTATAGCCTAACAGACTAGCTCTGTAAATTAGCATTTTAGGGAAATACTCCATTTTTTATTTTGTTTAATTAAATGTTTTCTTAATAAACTTAGAAAAATCTTCAAGATAATCATCTAGAAATCCAGCTTTCTCTGATAAGAACTTATCAAATAGTGCCATATTACCGCATTTGCATGATATTTTGTAATAGTTATCTAGGAATTTATAGTTATTTTGAAACCATACTACCCAACTATTAACCCATACCCAAAATGCATATTCTCCAGCATTGAAGGTCTTGTTAATACATTCTAAGTTTATAGAGTCTGCAAAATTAAAATTCTGAAACCCCTCGTGTATTCCAAGAGCCTTTCTTATTGATGCATTCTTCTCATCTGTTCTAGGTCTCCCTTTTCCAGTGTTATAGATTGCTATATTCTCTTGATATACACGGTCTATCCATCGCGTCTTAACAGCGTATTTTATTCTTTCGTGTGGCTTCTTACCAATATTTGATAATCTACCAAACTCTGTACACCATTTAAATGCGAGGTCGACGACATAAGGACACCTGTCCTTTATCATCGCTTTGTATCCCTTTGTCATAACTAATAGGAAGAAGCTGGGGAATCGAACCCCAGACCCAAACCAAAAGGCGACGGTACCAACTTCTTTCTTCTCTCCACTTAGGTAGGAAACACCTAAACTAAACTTACGCTACGCAAGTATAGTCTACAATGTTATTTACATTGCCGTTTAATTTATAGTATAGTGCTTAATGTATTTACTTCCTTCTCGGATCAAAACCAAATATCGCCCATATAAGCAGTTTTACAACATGCTTAGGTTGCCCAAACGAAATCTAAGCGCAGGGGGAAGAAGAACGTGGACGATTTGGGACTCGAACCCAAGTCTCCGAAAATTAACTCATACACACTGTACATTCTTTGTAAATGTTCCAATGATCAGTCAGAACATTCGATTTAAGCCACTTTAAGTGCGTTCTAAGACATTTTCTGTAGCTTCGTGGTTAATTACTCCACTTGCACATAATAATGCCTCAGAACGCTTGTAACATGGCTAGAAAAATATATAGGAATCCTCATGATACGAAGATACTTAGAGGGCTATATTCAGCATTTTTGATATATTTTGCAGGGTTCAAATTAGCTCCTGCTAACTGAGTCTCCCCGATACGATGATACGCACAAAACATATTGTTTGATCTTACTGTCCCAATTTATTGTGTGGGTTCACATCTCTTTTTCCTATCGTGATACAAAGATACTTGATAGAAATGTTAATTCATTTCCTAGGTTCTTTCGTTAGCCGGCAATAATAGCCCTCCTGTAACACCTGGGAACCTGTATGCGTGATACGAAGATACTTGCACTGGAAAAAGAATTAGAAGCGATCGAACTGATAGTTGGCATAATACCAGCTGTTTGGATACTTGTCGCGCAACTCACGGTCGTGCTTCTCGTATTCTTTGTTCAGATCGGTCATCTGCTTACGCTGATCCTCATCGATCTTCTGAGACATGTCACGGAACTCATTAGGCGTAATCTTCTGGTCATCAGGAACGGCGGTACCATTCTCGTCCTTGCCCAGAAGACGGGCCAACAGCTCTGTACGCTTCTTCAGAATGTCGAGAGTAATCTTTGCCTTCGCACGGTCCTTACGGACATTGAGAAGCTCCTTAATACGGAGATAATCAGCACACTTAACGATCTCCTTGACCTGAGAAATCTTACGTTTCTCCTCGTCCTGGCGAATCTCCTCCGCAGCCTTATCTGCGATGTCTGTGACGAGGTTGCCCTTCATCAACTTCTCTACTACGTTGTCTGCTGATACGTTCTGCTGCTCTTTAGCAGCGCCTTTTGTTTCTGCTTTTGCCATTTTGATAATGATTTAAAATGTTTATAAATAAATTAATTAACATATGTTACCTCACCCACATTCCAAGATGGATTCGATGCGAATGTTTCACCGTCAGAGTTGACAGTAATATCGCACGGAGCAAAGTGGGTGCTGTTAGCCAAATGAATGAGCGCAAATCTTGCTTCTTCAGCTTGATCTTTGCTAGGATATTTAGACTCGAATGCCAAAGTTTTAACAATCTTGCCCTTTACCTTCTTAGTCGTATGTACTGGGATCTTCCACATAATCGAGAGGATTTAATTTGTTCTGAAACTTGTCACGCTTATAAGCCTTTGCTTTAGCTTCTGCATGACGTTGACGATACACTTTCTTTGTATTACGTTGTGTTCTACACATAGTTACATATTACCTTGAACTGTTTTGAATACACAAACAACATCTGTAGAAATACCATAAGAATCACGCATTCTCTTACTTACACCACAAGATATAACCTTGATAGCATTTGTAAGAGACTCGTTGTTAGGCTCGTCATTTACAGCCTCGACCAATGCAAGCATCAACTTTATTTTTGAGTTGAAGAACTTGCCAAACTTCTCTTTTACATAGATACACGCAGACTCTACTACAGACAATTCTGTAGCACTCTTGTTTTCTGTGTGGCGAATAACAATGGAATTAACTTCAGTTTCATCCATTGTTGATGCATGTACATTCTCAATATCGGGTTTAACAACCTTCAGTTGTGAAGCTATTGACACAACTTCAGATGGATTCAAATTTGAACCATTGTAAGAGATAATAATGTATCGCTTCATAGCTAATCCTCCTTTGGCATTATATTAGTACTAGAGGACTGCACAATCTGCACATGCTTACCATCAATAATGGTATCAATTGTTTCCGTGTTTGGAATGTCTGGCGGAGTCAAGATGTTGTATTGGTCTGATTTATCCGGCAAGTTCATATATACATGCTTGTTAACCTCAAACTCATGGGATATACTTCCTTTAGTTATTGGTTCCCCGGACTTCGAAAGAACTGATACGACATCACGCATAACCTTTTCAGGTATGCTGAAGAATACAGAATCTTGATGTCTCCACTGACCTTCCGTCTTCTGATATGTCAACGCATCAGAATAGTCGGCGAATGTAGGATTGTCAATTTCCTGCATCATCTTTGATACCATGAGCGAATCGTCGTGTCTGATTTCGCTCTTTGTCTGCTTCACATAGTCACATGATGACACTGCGACAGCTACAATAAGCATGGTTAAGCACATGCTAAGCTTTTCAAATAATCTCTTCATTTTGATAATTTATTAGAGATTTAACAAATGTTAACTATCCGGGTTTTAAAGATTCACGGAATCATCTATTGTGATACATATGGGACTCGAACCCATGACCCATAGATTAAAAATCTATTGCTCTACCTACTGAGCTAATGTATCGAATTAGGAGAGAATACTTAGAACACCCTGGATTTCGTGTTCCTCACCTCCAGCGACGTGAACACCAGTATGAAACACATCTCCTCTTTTCTCCTATTTGTGGACCAGCTAGGGCTTGAACCTAGGACCTCCAGATTATGAGTCTGTTGCTCTA
>ERZ1034847.23-NODE-23-length-105987-cov-61.471973_pt1 | contig 105987 bp, 78 predicted proteins | sample MGYA00520633_ERZ1034847 | MGnify/ENA primary metagenome ERZ1034847 (study PRJEB33766, sample SAMN09781732) | gut metagenome | biome: gut microbiome | host: Homo sapiens | place: Madagascar | study: EMG produced TPA metagenomics assembly of the PRJNA485056 data... | reverse complement strand
CTGAAAATATCGATAAAGACTGACTTTTTCATCCCTCACGTGCACTAGAGAGTTTTAAATCAAAATAACTTAACAAAACCATCCATTACTATAGGGTCTTATATTAGCTTAGGTAAATACGAAGATAAAAACATTGTTTGGAGATGTGTCGACATAGATAATAACGGGCCATTGTTCCTTGCAGACAAGATCGTCGATACTCTTCCTTATGATGCTATGACTAGCGACAATTCAAAGACTAAATCGCATAGTCGAAACTACAAACGTGATACCTATGGATCTAATTATTGGGTAGATAGCAACATGAGATCATGGCTTAACTCTACATCAAAAGCCTCAGAAGTGAAATGGTTATGTGGAAATCCACCAAAGAGTGGATACGTAGCAGGAAATGAATATGATGGAAAAGCAGGATTCTTAAATTCTTTTGAAAAGAATGAGATAGCTGCTATGAAGACTGTAACACGAAAATCTATAGTTTCTCATCCTGAATACAATTGTGGAATCCATGAAGGAGAATCTCATTCGGATTTAGATTACCACTCAGATATCCAAAGTGTAGCTAATAACTTTGATGATGCCTATTATGTAAATTCAACAGAAAAAGTATTTTTACTCGATGTTAAACAGGTCAACAAGGTTTGGGCTAATCTTAATGACTATTATATAGGAAGAAACAGCGATGGGTCTAAATGGCCATATTGGTTGAGAACTCCAGTTACTGATTGTAACCACGATATGCGTTATGTACATAACAATGGTTCTATAGGAAGAGAAACACCTAGTCAATACTACATAGGAGTAAGACCTGCTTTCTATCTTGATACAGATTATTTTCTAACTTCCTCAGGTGATGGAACATCTACAAATCCATATGTTGGATCGGCTCCTAATAAAGTCGAAGCTGACTATACAATAGAAGAGCCTAAAGATGATATCAATCAAGAATGGAATGTGAGTACTGAAGAAAGCATCAAACTCACTCTCGGTCAGTATTATTCATCGGATGGAAAGTATTCTAACCCGACCATTCCTGTGTATACCATACAAAAAACTCGTAGCGATAATGAAAATATGGTTATTGTTATTTGTGGTGAAGGATACACAAAGAATCAACAAAACAAATTCATAAGTGATGTAAAAAGAATATGGTCCGGCACTCTCCAATATGAGCCATATAGAAGTTTTGCAGATAGATTTAATGTCTACGCTCTTTGTACAGCATCAGAGTCTAGCTTTGAAAATGAAGGAAGCACATTCTTTGATGTGATAGTCGGAAGCGATAACTCTTCAAAGATTTCAACAAATATGCACAGCAATTATTGGAAGAATCATATTTTTGAAAGATGTATAGGGCCTGAATTCATAGAAAAGATTCATGACGCACATGTTCCAAACAAGACGGAGCCAAATGTTTTTCATGAAGATGAATATTCTCCCTATCATTATGTCTACAACTATATAAATCAGTTTTGCCTATTGGTGAATACAAACAGAGACTTTGGAGATGCTTATAACAATCTCGACTTTGGTTTTAAGTATTTCATATCACCATCTGATTGTTATCGCGCAACAAAAACCTTTGCCCACGAATTAGGACATGGACTTTTAGGTTTAGGCGATGAATACATGGTAGGAAAAGGAACTGAACATACTGATTTAGTTTCACTAAATGTTGCCTATACTGCCAATCCAGAAAAGGTAAAATGGAAACAGATGTTGGGTTTTAGAAAAACTTATACTTGCCCACATCAAGACGGATCTGAGCTTTATAATTCCAGTTATGAATGTCTGATGAGTGATACAAATTATTCATTTTGCGAAGTATGCCGTCTACAAGGATTTAAAAGAATGTCCCAGTTGGTGGAAAATGGTGATACCCTTTATGTAGCAGATCCTGAAGTAAGAGAAATCAACGGTCAATACACAAGTCTTTCAGATTTCTCAGACACTTCAATCAGTGGTTACTACTCATTCTCAAACTATAGAAATAGTGTATTGCTAAGTGGAACTGGAAAGAATAGATTTGGAAACTATATGCGAGGCAAAAAGATAGAGCTTAGAACAATAGTTCAAAACCTTTCTGATACAGTAGAACGTACGATAAAGATGAAAGTATGGATTAGGCATTCCGATGGCACAGTTGCTACCTCAAGTGATGGCACAACACTTGAAACAACTCAAACATACACAATTCCTACTTGGGGTGATAAGAGCAAGTTCTGGCCAAAAGGTGCCATGAAGTACGAAGGAAGTGATATGAACTCCGGCCTTCAAAATTGTCAAATGACATATCAAATTCCATCAAATGCTATTTTAAAAAATGGGGATACAGTAGCATTTGAAGTCACTGATGAAAACGATAATGTCCTTGCTGATGACAATACAGAAACACAATCTTATGCAAATCTCTCCATTAAATACATGTCAGAAAACGGAAGTGAAATTCCAAATACTGAGACAGCAACTATTCCAGTTGCTGTCGGTACTACCATCAATTGGACAAACAAACCTGATTTTCTTTATGGATACAAGTTGGTCAAAATCGATGGATTGAATCAAACTGTTGGATCTGATGGTCTTACAATAACTTGTTATTATGAAAAGAATAGTGAAGACCACACCCATACTTGGGGTGATTGGATGACTGATGGAATACATCACTGGCGTGAATGTTCAGGTTGTGATGAAAAGCTTTATTATGGCGAGCATACAGGTGGAACAGCAACCTGTATAAGCAAAGCTGTGTGTTCAATATGTGGAAAAGAATATAGTGAATTAGGTGAACATAACTACGGATCATTAATTCCTGAAGTAGACTCTACTACCAACAAAGAAGGTATGAAGGCACATTACTACGATAGCGTTTGTGGGAAATACTTCGATGAAAACAAAAATGAGGTGAATCAATCTTCATTGGTTATTCCAAAGAAAATAGTCCTAACCATCAAAGGTGGAAGTATAGAAGGACAAAATGAAGATAGGATTGTTGTAAATTCAAATCAAACTATTACTCTTATTGCTAAACCAGCAGAAGAAGGAAAAGAATTCATCGGTTGGATGAACGAAAATGGTGAGATGGTTATAGAAACATCAGAATTATCTTATTCCTATAAAATAACAAATAGCCAAACACTTACAGCTGTTTATAGGGATATAAATAAGAACAACGATAATAATAATAATAACAATAACTTCCCAACAGGTGCAGTTATAGGCATTGCTGTAGGAAGTGTTTCAGCAGTCATCATTGTTGGAATCTTGTTATATATTTTTGTAATAAAGAAGAGGGCACTTAAATAAAAATAATAATAGCAAAAAGCAACTTAACTTTTCAATTTCAACTTGGATTTAAATCTACCTTTTGTGTTGACGCTTCATAATTACATAAAATTTTTTTATTTATTACCTGAATTCAACTTTATTCAATGATTTCATCCTTGTTTTAATTTTTATCAAACTCACCTAAATAAGGTAATATAACCTTGTCTTTTATTAGGCTGTTAGTCTTTATCATTATTTTTGTTGTTTCCCTATCAATCTTAAGTGTCTCTTCCAAACTATATTTTTTATTTGAAAAGAAAATCAATATCAAAGATAAAATCGATGTGCCACTTATCAAAATTACGGGAAGAGCAGAATGATCTAGCCATATACTTATTCCTAATAATACTAATGCAAATACAATTTCCTTCCATTGACAGCGTAAAGCGTAAAGAAGAGTCATCTTCTTTGAATCTTTTGGGGTTACTATAAACTTAGCTTTTTTACCAAAAAGGCCGAGTATTGAACTAACAAAGGAAACATAGAGCATAGAACCATATAAGACAATCACGCATATAAAATACAAAACAAATCTAAAGAAGTTTATTCTTCCAATCCATGTTATAAAGTCATTTAAAGTAGGACTAATAAAAAATATAATAGTAGGAACTAACATCCAAATCGGATATATCAAAGATAAATCTATCTTCAATAAAGGAAATACCACTAAATTGGTTACTATAAATAATCCGAAAACTGCAGTAAGAGGAAGGTTATATGTAAAAAGAATAATATCTAGTTTTTCAAACCAGCTCATTTTAGATTTTGCTATTCTTGGAGTGTAGTACTTGATGAATTCCATATTGCCTTGAGTCCATTTGGAATGGCGTTTTTTAAAAGCCACATAATCAATAGGATATTCTTCTTGGCAAATAACATTAGGTGCAAAAACAACATATTTATCAATTTTTCTCATTTCAATTGATAAACATAAATCCTCTGCCACCATTTCAGGAAAACCGCCGCACTTCAAATAAGATTCATATTCGACCATAGCACCATGACCTAACAAAGAAGAAAAACCATATTTATTCTTTATTGTTTGGTAACAATTCCAATGGCTATTGACACCAATATGAAATAATTTCATAAAATAATTTTTATTGTTTGTAGCCACGTGAGAACATTGGACTATCCCTACATTTCTATAGTATTTAAAATATTTCAGACAGCCACAAATAAAATCATTTGGAATTACCTCATCCGAATCAAGGATAACGAAGTACTTATAATTTTTAGACCTGCATTCATCGCTAAGAAGATAATGATTTATATTTCCAGCCTTAAATCCTTTCCTATCTTTTCTTCTTACAACTTTTATATTCTTTTCTTTTGCGTATTCATCTATTAGACCTTTATATTTAGCATCACTTGAATCATCCAATATGACAACATCATAGTTTTTATAATTTTGTTCAATAGAATAATTCAATGCTTTAGGTTCGAAATCATTGCATGTGCAATATACAAGAAGAATCTTGTCATTTACATTGGAAACATCAACATCTAAGACTTTTTTGAAATCAAGAAACAATTTCTTCTTTCTAATATTAAACCATACAACATAGATAAAATCTTTGACACCATTTAACCAGAAATATGAGATAAATATTCCATTGAGGATTAAAAATATAATTGAAGTAATATATACTCCGAGACTCATCTCATCACCATCACTGGTTTTAAGATTTATCATTCCATAAATGTAGAAAAACCATAGAACCAAAAACAAAGCAAGCCATGCTAAAAGCATCACTAAATGAAGCTTATTAGATTTTTTTATATCCATTCTTTACACCTGTCTCACGTTTAGAATATCCCTTTACAAAAAAAAAAAACAAGTGTCAAAGAAATAATAAAACAAAATTTCTAGGTATTACATTTCATAATATCCTTATCAATCAAGGATTAAAGGAAGTAATCTGTTTTAAGTACGACAAAATTATATAAGAATCCAAAATCAAGTCTCACTACTTATCTAGATATACTTTAGCACTTTTTTAGCGTATTAGGTGTTAAAAATTGGTTTGAAAAAAAGGAGAATCTAACGCATTATGATCATGTCTATTATTATCGCTATAGTAGGTGGAATAATACTAGCATTTAGCTATTTAGTATGTGAAGCAGACACTATTATGCAAATAATCGCTTTGTTAGCAGGTTGGGGATGTTTAATATATGCAGGATTATGTTTTATTTATTGGATTTTCACTACGTTAAAGGATAAGGTTGGAGGAAATTCTAGTCATAGTTCCTCTTACCATAGCAGCTATTCAAATAGACATAGTTCTTCTTATAGTTCAAGTCAAAGTTATAATGATTCAACATCAAGCAATCTAAAGAGACCTGATGAATCTTTAGAAATCGATATAGCAAGGAGTATAGATCATTATCTTCCTGCCAAAACTCCTAGCACAAATATCAGTTGCAGAATTTATGGAAACACAATTAGTATAAGCGGAAATATATGCTTATGGCATAGCTCCGATTTAAACAGACTTTCAAGCAGTATAAGCAACGGAATAAAAGCTGCACTAGAAAGAGCTAGTTCTCAAGGATATGATATTTATGATTTAAATAATATAGACACTAGCGGTCTAGAAATATCTGCAGCTAATGATTAAAAAGTAATTTAGATGAAAAAGAAAAAGCTGTTGATAAGCCTCTGTATAAAAACAAAGATTTTCAACAGCTAGATTAGAATTGCTTATAATTCCTTATAATTTACGATTTCCAACTCTATAAACCTTATCACCTGACCATTCTACTCTTTCACCATTTATTCTATAAAGTTTATTTCCAGAATATTCAATTCTAGCTCCTCCGACTTTATAAAGCCTAGCTCCAGAGTATTCGACTCTGAGATCACCTATTTTGTAGAGCTTATTACCACTCCATTGTGGTCTACCACCAAAATAAGCAATTAATATTTCTTCATCTGACATCATATTATTCACTCTCCTCCTTTAAAGAGCTTATCAAAATTATAGTTTTATACTTAAAGTAGTATTACAATATTTTTATCAGTTATATTGAAAAGAGAAAAAAAAAGTTCATTCTATATGTACAAATAAAATAATAAATGCTATCAAAATAAATATTTTGCAGTTAATAAAAAATAAGTGAAAACATAAGTGAAAGAAAAAATAATGTTTAATATGAACAATAAAATCATTACTTTAATGCCAACTAGGAATAGATTTAAATTACTAAAAAAGTATTGAATCAGTCTTAATCTAATCTAGAAAGCCAAACTTTATAATCGTAACTATAAATTCGGCCTTGGAAAACTAGAAATTGAACTAGACTTTTCTCTTTTAAATATAGAATTCTTCGATATCAAAAAGCTAACAGTGATTGCAGTTGAAAGTTACATCCTACATTGATAATAAAAACAATCAATTTGAAAAGAATTCTTAAACAAATAGATAAGAAAATCGGACTACTATTTATTCACTACCTACATTGAGCTAAAGCTTTATATCAATCTATCTTCTTTTATTATGTTTCAAATCTCTTTTTCTTAACATTCATCCATTCAATGTGTAAAATTATTAAAATGAAAAATGGAAGGGTACATAATATGGGCAATAAAGTTGGATATATATACATAATGACTTCTAAATCATTTTTTGATCATGATTGCGTAAAAATAGGTTACAGTGATAATGTAGAAGCAAGAAGAAAACAATTATCGAAAAGAACTGACTTGCCTTTTGACTATGATATCTACGCTACATATGAACTACCTGCCGGAGTTAAGCTTGTAGATAAATCACTTCATAAACTTATAGAAAAACTAAATCCAAGTTTGAGAATCAATGAAAGTAGAGAATTCTTTGAGATATCACCTCAAAAAGCATATGAATTATTGGAATGCTTGGCTGAAATACATGGCAGAAAAGATAAGCTTGTTTTATATAAAAACAACAAGCCTATTGATCAAAAACAATCAAATATAAATAATTCTAATGAAGAAGATTCATATAAAATAAATTCAAACGAAAATATTGAAGTAACTTTCGCAATAAAAAAATATAATGTTCATGCAAAAGGAATATTCTATTCGATAAATAAATCTTTAAAAATACTCAAAGGTAGCAATCGAGTCATAAGGCAAGGTGAACCTCAATTAAGTTCCAGCAGTCTTAAATTGAAAAATAAACTTGAATCCGAAGGAATTATTCAAAATGATGTATTCCAAGAAGATTACATCTTCAATTCTCCATCCAGTGCCGCAAATCAAATATCACTTATAGAAACCAACGGAAAAATAGTATGGAAAGACAAAGAAGGAAAGACAATTAAAGAACTGGCTTATAAGTAAAAATATGAAATAGGAAGGAGGCGAACAATGTCTAAAATCATCAATAACAAAACAACATTATTAGGAGATGACTTAAAGGAAGAGATTACCCCTAATTCAAAAGTTAAAATCATCGCTTCCGTGTTTACTATCTACGCCTTTGAAGCCTTGAAAGAAGAGTTGTCGAGTGTTTCAGAGCTAAAATTCATTTTCTCATCTCCTTCTTTTATACAACAAATGATGAATGGCCCTGAGAAAAAGCCGAAAGAGTTTATGATTCAAGAAGCTTTCTCAAAGACATCTATTTATGGTACTTCTTTCGAATTAAAATTAAAGAATCAATTAACCCAAAAAGCAATAGCTAGAGAGTGTGCTGCATGGATAAAAGAAAAGGCACGATTTAAAACAAATATATCTGAATATAATCTGCCCGGCTTCATAACAGTAGAAAAGGATACTAGCAATTCTCCAATCGCTTATAACCCCATAACAGAAGGATTCTCAAACAACTCTTTAGGATATGCTAAAACAAAGCAGATGTTCACAAGTATAACTAAGGTTGAAAAAGAGGAAGGCTCGGACTATTTGACAACTCAATTCGAAGATATTTGGAACGATACAACTAAAACTCAAGACATAACGGAAGCTGTAATTGATTATATTAGCAGCGCCTATAAAGACAATGCTCCCGAATATTTATACTATGTAACTTTATACAACATTTTTAAAGATTTCTTAGATGATGTTTTATCTGAAGACAACATGCCAAATGAAGCTACTGGATTTAAAGACTCTTTAATTTGGAAGAAACTTTATCCTTTTCAAAAAGATGGCGCAATTGGAGTCATAAACAAGTTAGAAAAATACAATGGATGCATACTCGCAGATTCTGTTGGACTAGGAAAGACTTTTACCGCTTTGGCCGTTATGAAGTACTATTCATCAAGAAACAAAAATATTTTAGTCTTAACACCTAAAAGATTATCTAACAACTGGAATCAATATCAAGACAATGTCAAAACAAACATGTTTTGGAATGATCATATCAGATACGATGTTCTTAACCATACGGATTTAGGTAGAACAAGAGGATTTTCTAACGGACACGATTTATCTATTTTCAATTGGCAAAACTATGACTTATTAGTCATTGATGAATCTCATAACTTCCGCAATGCACCACACTACCGTGGAAGAGAAACTCGATATGAATTTTTGATGAATCATTTGATAAAGCCAGGTGTTAAAACAAAAGTTCTAATGCTATCTACAACACCGGTCAACAATAGATTTACAGATTTAAAGAACCAGTTAGCCTTAGCCTACGGAGAAAATGCTGAGGAATTCAATTCTAAGCTGGATACAAAAAAGGATATCAATGTTGTTTTGACAAACGCACAAAGAGCATACAACGAGTGGTGCAAGCTTCCAAAGAGTGAAAGACATACAAAAGATTTGATGGATTCTTTGGATTTAGATTTTTCAGTTTTGTTAGATAATGTCACTATAGCAAGGTCTAGAAAACACATCACAAAATACTACAGTATGAAAGAAATCGGGCATTTTCCAAAGAGACTTAAGCCGATATCAATTCAAACAGATGTAGCAAATTCAAACGATATGATCTACTACAAAGATTTGTTTGCTTCTTTGAGTAGCTTAAAACAGGCAGTTTATGCTCCTATGAACTATATCTTTGATAGTCAGAAAGCTAAATATGAGGAGAAGTACGACACAAAAGTATCAAACGGCAATGCAGAATTAAAGCAGATAAACCGTGAAAAAGCTCTTCAAAACTTAATGACCACAAGTCTATTGAAAAGACTCGAGTCATCTGTAGAAGCCTTTAGAATCACACTAGAAAGAGTAAAGCAAAAAAATGAAATCATACTAAAAGCCATAAAAGATTTTAAGAATCACAAAAACAAAGGAATCATGGAATTAAACAACATCGAACCCACTAAATTCGATGATGATATGGATAACGATGAAGATTGGTCAACTACCGGTAAAATTCAAATCAATTTTGCCGATATGGATTTGATTTCCATTTCAAGAGATATTGAGCATGATATCGATATATTAAAGAATCTCAAAGAAATCATGGATTGGATTACCCCCGACAAAGATCTCAAGCTGAATAAACTAATATCCATAATCGAAGACAAATTGATTAATCCTATAAACCATGGAAACAAGAAGGTATTAATTTTTTCTGCTTTTGCTAATACAGCAAACTATGTGTATGACAATATCTCTTCTTACTTCAAAGAAAAATTTGGAATTAACAGTGCTGTTATAACAGGTAGTGATACAAATAGAACTACAATTAAAAACTTGAGTAACTCAGAAGAAATCCTTACTCTATTCTCGCCTCTATCAAAAGACAAAAAGATAAAATTGCCTAATGATGTTAGAAGCATCGACATAATGATAGCTACCGATTGTTTATCAGAAGGACAAAACTTACAGGATTGCGATGAATGTATAAACTATGACATACATTGGAATCCTGTTAGAATCGTTCAAAGATTAGGACGTATCGATCGTATTGGATCTAAGAATGAGTATATACAACTCATAAACTTCTGGCCTAACATCTCCTTGGATGAGTATATAAACTTGACCAACAGAGTGGAAAGTAGGATGTCAATTGTTGACGCTACCGCCACTGGAGATGACAACATCATCTCCGACGAGAATGTCGAATTAGACTATAGAAAAGAGCAACTTAAAAAGCTTCAAAACGGTGACTTACAAGATTTAGAAGATATAGATGGATCTATTGCAATTACAGATCTAGGATTGAATGAGTTTAGAATGGACTTAGCAAACTATATAAAAACAAAAGGCTATCCTAAAGGGGTTCCGTATGGATTATATTCAGTAGTCAAAAAAGATGAAGCTAAGGATATAATACCTGGAGTCATATTCATCTTAAAAAACATTAGTAACGAAGTATCAATACATACTAAGAATATGCTTCATCCTTATTATCTAGTCTATCTAGATAACAGTGGAAATGTCATCTACGACTATACTCAAGTAAAGAAAATTCTCGATATAATCAGATCTACTTCAAAAACAATTAAAGAACCTATCAAATCTCTTTGTTCTACATTCAACAAAGAAACAAAAGATGGATTAAAGATGGACCATTATTCAAATTTGTTAGAAAAGGCTGTAGGTTCTATCATAGAAATCAAACAGAACGATGATTTAAATTCGCTTTTGACTGAAGGTAGCGATGTGCTGTTCAATAAAGGTATCAAAGGAATTGACGATTTCCAGTTAGTCAGTTTCTTTGTCATCAAATAGTTCTATGTTCAAATTACCAAGTAACACAACCATTCATAAGGAATTCTCTGTAAAGTCCATCTTGAATGAGATAGAAAATGACAAAGAAACAAAACAAGAATCAAGAAATATAGATCACTTCTTTGTTGAGAATATCCTGAATTCAAAAATAACTGGTCTGAAATCTATCTCTATAAAGGAAATTTACTTCTACAGAATTGAATTAAAAGATTATTCCATTCCATGGAATATAATAATCCGATTAGATAAAAAAACGAAGTTTCAAACAATATATAACCTTAAATGCAATGATATGGAGCTTATCCTGACTTTACCAAAGACTAAAGAAAGAATGGATTATAATCAGGGCAAATATTTGAGTTCGGGATGGAATAAGGATAAAGATGATATAGAATTACCTCCCACTCCTAACTCTTTAGATGACTTATATTGCTTTGTTTTTGGAACATTCAACAAATACAAACCATTCAAAAATGAAAATTTAGATGAATATGTATTAAGATTAAAAAGGCTTATAGAATTAGATAATTCTATAGAAAAGATAAATAAGCTAATAAAAAATGAAGTTCAGCCAAAAAAAAGGTTGCTTTATAACCACCAAAGAAATCAATACTATAAAGAAAAAAGCAAGCTTCTAAAGGAGGATTGAATCTATGGATGCATTGAAAAAATATACGATGAATATGGAAACGAAAGATAAAACACAAGAAAATATAGAAAAACTAAAATCTTTATTTCCAAACTGTGTGACTGAAGTGAAAGACAAAAAAACAGGAGAAGTTAAGCATGTTATCGATTTTGATGTTCTTAAAGCTGATTTATCAAATAATGTAGTTGACAGAGAGAGAGAGAGATACGAATTTACTTGGTCAGGTAAGCGGGATTGTATAAAAGAAGCTAATAAGCCAACAACAAATACGTTAAGACCACAACTAGAAAAATCAGTCAATTTTGATAATACAAGGAATATATATATAGAAGGTGATAATCTAGAAGCCTTAAAGATATTGAGAGATGTCTACCAAGGAAAGGTAGATATGATATATATCGATCCTCCTTATAACACTGGTAGTGACCTAGTCTACAACGACACATTTAAAACTTCAGCGGAAGATTTCTTAAAAGCACAAGATGAAGTAGACGATGAAGGAAAAAGACTTGTAGCTAACAATAGCACCGATGGAAAATATCATACAAATTGGTTAAATATGATGTATCCACGACTTTTACTGGCCAAGGATTTGTTGAGTGAGGATGGGTTCATATTAATAAGCAATGATGAACATGAATATGGAAATTTAAAAAAGATATGTGATGATATTTACGGAGAAACTAATTATATAGAAAATTTTATATGGGTTAAAAACTCAACGAAAAATCTATCTAAAACAACTTCTACAAATCATGAGTATATTTTGTGTTATTGTAAAAACAAAGAAAAAATTGAACAAGACCAAATTTTTAGAAAAGAAAAAGATGGACTGAAAGATGTTAAAGCCATTTTAGATGCATGCCAAAAAGATGGCGCATCCGCAAAAGATGCTGAAATAAAATTAAAACAATACTATAAAGAACATAAAGAATTAAAAGGAATATCCATGTATGATAGAGTAGAAGAGAGAATTAATTCTTCGGGGCAGAAATGTTATCTAGCCTATAGGCTTTCAGACATTTCTGCCCCGAAATCAACAGGAGTGGCAGAAACATATGATGTAATTCATCCTATTACTGGTAGACCTTGTAAATGCCCAACCTCTGGTTGGCGTTTTACAAGGTCTACCATGAACGAAAATATAAAAAACGGGTTAATTTTTTTCTATGATGATGAATTAAAGGTTCCTCAATTTAAAAGATTTTTAGATACAGTCGAAAGCGAAGTAATAAAATCAGTAATCATAGACAACAAAGACGGAAAAAAAGAATTAATGAGTCTATTTAATGGAAAAGCAGGATTTGATAATCCTAAACCAACTACATTATTAAAAAACTTCATTAAAATTTTAAAACCAAATGCCTTAATTATGGACTTCTTTGCTGGGTCAGGTTCTACAGCGGATGCAATGATTCAATTAAACATTGAAGATAAACATAATAGATCGTTTATTCTGGTCCAATACCCTGAAATTTGTAAAAAGAAATCAGAGTGCTTCAAAATTGGATATAAGTCAATAACCGATTTCTCTGAGGAGCGTATTAGAAGGGCTTTGATTAAGAATAAGGATAACGAAGGTTTTAGAGTCTTCAAAATAGATAGCACCAATATGAAGAATGTATTCTTTAATCCTGACGATTTTAAAGTTGATAATCTATTAGAAAATACAGATACAGCTATCAAATCCGATAGAAGTTCATTAGATTTATTATTTGATGCAATGCTAAGAATGAATATCTCTTTAGACGCTTCTATCAAAGAAAACAAAATTGAAAACTATACATATTATGTTGTTAACGATAACGACTTAGTCGCTTGCTTTGATAAAAACATAAATGAAGATGTCATAACTGAATTAGCTAAGCTTCAACCTTTAAATATCGCTTTTAGAGATGACTCATTCAATGATGATCAAACTTGTGTCAATTGTGAGCAAATACTAAAACAGTTATCGCCTGACACTAAGATTAATATTATCTAACTGATTTTAAAAGGACTATATAAATATGGAATTCATATTTAAAGAACTACAATATCAGTTAGATGCTGTAAAAGCAGTAACTGATGTATTTAAGGGGCAACCAAATACTAAGTTATCTCAATATGCTAGAGATATAGGAAAATTATCTAATCCTCAAGGTCAACAGATGAGATTATTCGGGGAAGGATCAGATTTAACTTTAGCAACTGATGATGAAGACTATGCTATAGGATATGCGAATAACCCTATTCAAATAGATGACAATGAAGCTTTGCATAATATTCAAGATGTTCAAGAAAGAGAAAATATAAAAAGAGATACCAATCTAATAAAAAAACTAAGTCCTTTAGATTTGGATGTAGAGATGGAAACAGGAACTGGAAAGACTTATGTTTACATAAGAACCATATTTGAATTGAATAAGCTATATGGCTTTAGTAAATTCATAATTATGGTCCCTTCTATCGCTATTAGAGAAGGTGTAAAGAAGTCTTTTAAAATGACTGAAAATCACTTCTATCAAATCTATCAAAAGAAAGCTACATACTTCATTTATAATTCAAGCAATTTATCACTTATAGATAGCTTTGCTAAAAGCAATTCTATCCAAGTCATGATAATAAATAGCCAGGCTTTCAATTCAAGTACTAAAGAAAATAGGAATATATACAAAGAATTAGAGACTTTCCAATCTAGAAGGCCTATCGATGTCATAAAGAAGACAAATCCTATTCTTATTTTAGATGAGCCTCAAAAACTTAGTGGTAAAAAAACAACGGAAAGTATTAAAAACTTTAATCCTTTATTCACTATCAACTATTCAGCAACCCATAAAGAGCATCACAATCTTGTATATGTTCTCGATGCTTTAGATGCCTATAACCAAAAGTTAGTCAAAAAGATTCAAGTAAAAGCCATCACCGTTTCCAATATCAAAGGAACTAACGATTATCTTTACTTAGAAGACATAATACTTCAAAATGCAGGCAATCCAAAGATAAGATTATCTTTTTACAAAAACACAAAGAATGGAATCAAAGAAGTCACTGAAACCTTGGACAAAGGTGATAATATCTATAATGCCTCTGGGGAATTAACCATATACAAGAATAGATATATAATCGATGAAATCGATTATATTTCTGGTACAGTTAAACTATTAAATGGAAAATATCTTAAAAAAGGAGAAGTTTACGGGGACGATTCACAAGAAGCTATCCGAAAAGCTCAAATAAGAGAAACAATAAAATCTCATTTTGACAAAGAAGCAGAAAACTTCAAGAAAGGAATCAAAACTCTTTCTCTATTCTTTATAGATGAAGTAGTCAAATATAGAGACTATGATAGACCTGATAAAAAAGGTGAATACGCTCGTTATTTCGAAGAGGAATATCAAGCACAATTGAATAGTAGACTTATATCCGAATCAAATCCAGCTTATGTTGATTACTTAAAAAAATATTCACCCGATCAAGTTCATGAAGGATATTTCTCTATCGATAAAAAGACTGGCCATTCCATCGACACCACTAAAGAAGATGACGAGAATAACACTTCGGCCTATGATTTAATTTTAAAGAACAAAGAAAGACTTTTGTCTTTTGATGAACCTACTAGGTTCATCTTCTCTCACAGTGCATTAAGAGAAGGTTGGGACAATCCAAACATTTTCCAAATCTGTACCTTGAGAAACACCAATTCTGAAATTCAAAAAAGGCAAGAAATTGGACGTGGTCTTAGAATTGCTTTGAATCAAAATGGAACAAGACAAGATTTATCTGTCTTAGGCAAAGAATTCTTCGATGTCAACAAGCTAACAGTAATTGCAAATGATAGTTATGACAACTTTGTAAGAGGTCTACAAGAAGAATATAAGCAAAACATATATGAAAGGCCTAGTAAAGCTGATGAACAATATTTCATTTCTAAATTCATCATCAATTGCGAAACTGGAGAGAAAACACAAATCAGCAAAGAACAATCTCATTCAATCTATCGTTGGCTATTAAAAAATGACTACATAGATGATAATGATAATGTCACAGACAAATTCAAAGAAAATTTATCCAAGGATTCTGTCGAGTCCTTGCCCATCGAGCTTATTCCTTATAAGGAAAGTATTATTAATCTAGTCTCTAAAGTCGGAACCAAAGGCGAGATTGACATTGAAAATGGAAACAAACCTGTCATCAATAATTCTTTAAATTCAAACTTTAAAACTAAAGAATTCCAAGAATTATGGAATAACATCAACCATAAATACAGTTATAGAGTTTCATTCGATTCAAATGAATTGATAGAAAACTGTATAAATAGTATCAAAGCAAACTTAACTTCAGTAACTAGATTAAAGTATAACGTAGTAACCGGTCAACAAAACAATCAAATCACAAAGATGGACTTAGATAACAAAAATAGCTTTTCTCAAGAAAGAAGTGGAAGCTATTCAGAAAATATAGACGCATCTCATTCTACCAGTGCCAAATATGATCTAATTTACAATATAGCTAAGAAAACAAATCTTATTCGAAAAACCGTATCTAAGATTTTAATAGGAACTAAAGAAACCCTAAGATTTTTTAGAGAAAATCCAGAGGAATATATAAATAAGGTAAGTGAATTAATAAACCAACAGAAAGCATCAGTCATAGTGAACCATATTTCTTACTATCCCATGGAGGATAGATTTGAATCCGATATATTCAACGAATCTCATAAAGATTTCGATAGCAATAAAGTGTTTGAATCAAAGAAAGCAATTCAAGATTATGTCTTTGTTGATGGAAATGCTAAGAATGGAAACTCAATAGAGATGAATTTTGCCAAACAATTGGAAGCACAAAAAGATGTTAAAGTTTATGCAAAGCTTCCATCTAAGTTTTATATTCCAACACCTATGGGTAAATACACACCAGATTGGGCAATTGTTTTTGAGAATGATAAAAGTAGAGAGATTTATTTCATAGCTGAAACTAAAGGATCATTGGATAGTCTTGAACTTCGTGCAGTAGAGCAAGGCAAAATTAACTGCGCTAAATCTTTGTATAACAAAGAAGGGTCCAAATTGCATTATGAACAAGTAACCAAATTCGACGATTTATACAATTCGATAAAGATAATGGATAGTAAGCAACCTAAATAGCAGATATTATCTATGTAATCCACATTACGTAACGGTAGAGCAATTAATATTTCTTCATCTGACATCATATTATTCACTCTCCTCCTTTAAAGAGCTTATCAAAATTATAGTTTTATACTTAAAGTATTATTACAAGATTTTTATCAGTTATATTGAAAAGAGAAAAAATAAGTTCATTCTATATGTACAAATAAAATAATAAATGCTATCAAAAAAATATTTTGCAGTTAATAAAAAATAAGTGAAATCATAAGTGAAAGAAAAAACTTATTGAAAGTGAAAATCAATATTCCTTTTATTCAATCTTTCTACTGTTACATTCTTGCAAATATTATTCTCAGAATTTGAAATCAAAATAAAGCTTCTATTACCTTTATCTTCCTTGTTTAAAGAATCTACAGCATCTCCTATAGTTCCACTACCAGCAAAGAAATCGATTACGATGGAATTTTTATTTGTCGTTGCTCTTACTAATTCTTTCATCAATTTCAAAGGCTTTGGAGTTGAAAAATAAGTTCTATCGCCAAATATTTCTTGTATTTCATCTTTGGCACTTGATGTAGTCCCAAAGCAATCAAATATCGCTGGAACTTTACTATCCTTTTCCTTTAATTTATCCCCATCAATATAAGGCTGTTTTATTGAATTAAACTTAGATTCTAATGTGTTCTTACATATAATAATGTACTCATAAGGGGTTTGCTTTTTATTAGGATTTAAAACAATTCTATTCTTATCAAAAAATGGATTTATCTTCTTCCACTTATAAAGCGAAACACAGCCTCCTAAAAATATAGTTTTGCACAAATCAAACAATTCGTCTCTTTCACCTTCATCAATATTAATTACAAAGAATCCATTCTTAGTAAGTAACTTTCGAGCTAGAATGATTCTATCTTTAATAAAGTTGATCCATCCGTCTTTAAAACCTGAATCTTTGTATCCAATATAAGATATATTGGAATTATATGGTGGATCTATCAAAATAGAGTCAACTTTTCCATTCAAAGAATCTTGAATTCCTTTCAACGAATATAGATTATCGGATTCTATTATATAATTGCCTCTACTCTTTCTAACTTCAAGGAAAGCTTTAGTATTTTCCAAAGGATTTTTATCTAAAAAAGTATCTTTATAAATAGAAACCTTTTCTAAAAAAGAGCAATGAGCAAAAGCCCATTCTCCTATATAAGCAACCCAATCAGGAACAAAGGTATCCCTTAAACTATTGCAATTAGTAAAACAACTTTTCCCTATGGTTGAGACATTCTTTAAGTCAATTGAAGTCATAAGATCACATCCAGAAAATGCACTTCTTTCCAACACATTTACAGACTCAGGCATAACAAAATCACCAACAGCCTTGTTTCTAGGGCAACAAATTATTTTAGTCTTGTCTTTGTTGAATAAGATGCCATTATCTACTACAAATTCAGGACTATTAGAGACAAATTCTATATCACCGCATTGAACAAATGGATTATATCCAATAACCTTCAATGATTTTGGGAGAATCAATTTTTTTATACCATTACAAGAATAGAATGAATTCCTACATATTCTTTCTGTTCCATTTTTAATTACAAGCTCTGAAGTTTTACATGAGCACAAACATCCTATAACTTCTTTATTTATCGAATAAACAACAGGACCATCTATTTCATAAAATCTACTATGATTTTCTAAGGTTAAACTTTTACATCCAGAAAAAGGAAAATTCTTCATATGAATCAAAGAAGAAGGAATAACTACTTTTGTTAGCTTATCGCACATATAGAAAGCATGTTTTCCTATGAGCTTAATTCCATCGGGAATAATATATTCACCTTGCTTCTTTATACTACAATAAATAACACCATCTTTCTTTCCGATAAGTACATATTTTTTATATTCAAATTCAGTGGATTGATTATCCAATTCAAGATTAGGACATCCTGCAAAAGGATTATCACCCATAGAAACAACATTCTTACCGATAGTAAATCTCTTTAAATTTCGACAATTGTAGAATAGATCACCGCCAAGTTCTTCTACACTATCCGGACAAATAACCTCTTCTATTATTTGATTGTCCCAGAACAAACCAGATGCCAATTTTCTAACCCCATCTGGAACTATAACTACCTTTCCTTTTCCATCATAGCTGACGGCCTCATCACCCACGATTTCAAACCCGTTCAACTTATAAGGCTTAGATAAAACACTGAGTTTCAAATCACCAAATCTACTTTCAAAGAATCCAAAATCATATATAGTTTCATCACCATTTTTTATGATTTCTTTTCTATCTATCAGTCCACTATATAGTCTAGAAGAATAAAGAATAGAAAGATAGCTTCCCTCTTTCTTTGGATTTGGAATGGAATTTGGATTCATATCTAATCCCCACTCGACGCAACGAATATACGAATTACCACAATACACATCGAATTCATTATCCAAATCAACTATTATTGTGGAAGCTGGATATCCCAAGCTCAAAAGTCTATCAATACATTCTAGAACAACAAATGACTTATGCGTGTTCAGTTTTAATCCATAACTATTGACTATAGTTATTCCTTTATCAAAGGTAGCTATTCCTAACTTTGCTGAAATAGTGCAACTGGTAGAACCATATTTTTTAACAAAGATATCAGGTTCTATTTCTTCAAATCCTAAGGCCAAATACAAAGCGATATATTTCATATCCATTATAATTCTATTATCAATTGGAGTATTCATTCATTTTATCCTCCTATCTTAATAAACTCAGGTTCTTTATTTGGATTGTCTTCTATTTCTTTAAATCTTTTCAAGATAAGCTCACTATTTTCAGTAGAAGATCTAAAATCAGTTTCAATCCATAAAGTTTCCAATTTATACTTCTTGCAAAAGAATTTCATTTTTTCATAAATCATAGAGGATAGAGATATCTTCTTGATATCACTATCATTAGAGTCTCTTTGTTTTAATCTTTGAAGTATGGTAGAAGGAGTTGCATACAAAATTACAGTCAAAGCAGGTTTACCTAATTTGGATAGTAAGAAGCCATAGACATCTTGATTATATTCAGCACCAGACCAAGCGTAGTTAGAGCATAGATGTCTATCAGTGACAATGTTATTATCTTTGTACTTTCCATACATATAAACTGATCCTAACCCATAGAATAGGGAAGTAAAATTTCTATCAGGATTAGAATTGACTTTGTCTCTTATCCTTAAATACTCATCAAAAGAATCACCTTCATCAAACAATTCATGAAGTGGTTTTTCAATAAACTTAAATCCCAATTCCTTGGCTACTATATTTGAGATAGTTGTCTTTCCAACTCCATCAAATCCTTCAATTGATATATGCTTCATCCTTGTTCTCCTCCTTTAAATGAATAAATTCATCCAAAGACATAGGCGTAAAATCAGTAACATCCATTCCACATCGGCTAAATCTTTAAATGATCTATGACACACTTTGAAGACAACCCTGTCTCCCAAGTGTAAATCAGATGTTTGATAAATCATTTCAATTAGGTCTCCTATTCTTTACTTCAGCTTTCTTGCCATCAGTAAACCCATCAAGAATTTCTAAATAACCAGAAACACGTCTAATTCTAGAGATATCGATAGAGCCACAAGAAGTACATTTGTCAAAGACACCTTTATTCTTACATTTATTACATACATCCATAGGAAAATTAAATCCAAGATAATGAACACCAGACTGGATGGCAATTTCCATCAAATCCTTTAGACCTTCAATATTTCCTAATGGGGCTTCTTTTAATTCAACATAAGATATCGATCCTCCATTACAGTATTTATGAAATGGTCCCTCGATCATTAGTTTTCTATAAGCCGGCATACGGGAATCCACATCAACATGAAAGGAATTAGTATAAAAGCCTTTCTTAATAATATCGTTTGAAGAAGTAAATACTTTGGAATCTAATTTAGTAAATCTTCCACTTATGAGTTCTCCACTAGTCGCTAACAAGGAAAAATTCAATTTGTATTCTTTAGTTAAAGAATCACAATAATTTCTCATATACTTAACAAACTCTAAAGTCATTTTCTTTATAGACTCATCTTCCCAATACTTCTTACCAGATAATATTTCTACCATCTCACTAAGTCCTATGAATCCGATAGATAGAGTTCCATGTTTGAATACATCATATAAAGAATTATTATTAAAATTCTCACACCACATATTATATTTAGAATTTTGAGGAAACTTATCAGATCCAAGTCGACATGTTTTATAGAACCTATCCAAAAGAATATCCTTGGTTATAGAAGCTATATGAAACCATTTTAGCTTAAGAGCTTCTATTTTATCCTTAAAATCATAAGTAGGGTGTTCCTTATTGATTTCAAATGCCAATCTAGGAAGATTAATAGAAATGTTATCTATATTTCCTCTACCTATAGAGCCAATCTTTCCATACAAATCATCTACAACTCTGGTTCTACAGCCCATAACTGAAATAATCCTAGGATCAATATTCTTATCTTCTTCACAATCACACAGCAAATAATTAGGCATCATCTTAGAAGATGTACAATCCAATGCCAAATTTAATAAATCAAAGTTTTTATCTCCTTCAAATCTATTAACTCCACCATGCACTTTGAATACTAAATTTGGCTTATAGACTAAAGGACCTAAAGATTTAAATTCCTCTATTGTTACTTTTGCTATGAACCTAGCCAAATCAGTTTTAGCTAATCCTATATTCAAAGTGACATAATAGCTAGTAAGACCCATTCTATTATGATTCCCATTGCACCAAAGAATAAAGCTTTTGATTGAAGTTCTTAATATATCAAGATTGAATTCATTTTCGATAAATCCAAGCTTGACTAAAATCTCAGCTAAATCATCATCCCAATTCGCAAATGACATTCCTCCACTTTGCTCATTACCATAATCTTCTATCAACAATTCAAAATACTGAATCAATAATATAGGTAATTCAGAAGATTTCAAGCCTTTAAATATAGAATAATCAAAATTACTCAAATCAAAAGTAAGACAATTGTAAGTCTGACCATAAGCATCCAAATCATGAATATGGATATATCCATCTTTATGAAGTTTAGACCATTCTTCAGGTAAAGAGTTCAAGATAGCATTCTTGAAATCTTTCTCACCTAAAGAATAATTATTTCCTACATAACTATATCTGTTAGCTGCATTTTCATTATTGTTTTGTTTCATTATGTTTACCTCAATTTTTCAAAAACTTGATTTGAAGATCCGACAAACGGAATAGTGGAAGTACGTTTAGAACATATGAAAGGACCATATTTTAAATAATTGATCTTAGATAGTAAGCCTTTAGGAACGTCCTCTTTCCTATGACCTGTATAAAGGGCGATGTTAAATTTCTCTTTATACAACTCATCCACCAGAGTTTTCAATGCTTTTAGTTGGAATAAAGGTTCTCCACCTGTTATGGTCACTTTTTTAGTGATACTGTTCTTCTTCAACTCATTTATTAGTATCTTAATAGACCATTTATACCCACCCTTTATATCCCATATCTTCTCGTTTTGACAAAAAGGACATCTAAGGTCGCAGCCTTGCATGAATATCAGTGTTCTAAGACCCGGTCCATCAGCGATACTATAATCATAACGAATGCAATTTAAGTAAATATAATCCATATTCCTATTCCTCTAGTTCTGAATTTATAATCTTGAACCTACACACATATCTATCCTCTTTTTTCCATTTCAAGTAATTCGAAGAAAGAATACTAGAATTTCCAATTCTTTTAGTAGACCTATTAATCCTTAAGGATTTGACTCTATTCTTTAGGCCTATACAATTCTTAATATCCTTTGAATTCCTACACTGAAGATATGGATCATTCCGATTTATTTCCATAAGTTCTTTATATTCGTCATAGTCAATTTCAATTACTGTGATTACATCATTCAAGCTATGATGTTTAACCCTGGGTTTATTTATGGCTATTTCCATAGCCATAGCTTTGGACAAAGCTCTTATAGCAAATGCTATAGGAACATATTTCTTTCTACCCACATGACCACATCTACAAACAACTTTATAATACTTTGAATAATCCATTTAAGGAATCCTCCATTGAGTAACTTAAATATAGGAATCCAATGGATTTAAATGGTCGCTTTGAAAGCGACATTTAGGAAAAATAGTCTTTCAAAGAATCAGTTATTTTCATAATAATTACAAAGTTCCTCAAAGTACATCTTCGGATTGGAGTCTTTATAATTGACAATTGCTTTATAAAACCTTGTTTTTTTATAATCGACAAATGAATTGTATTGTTGAAGAGAATAAGTTTTCCAATTCCTAATGATATCTAATTCATTAGAAATAGAATAATTTAAAAATTTATTGTAATTTTCTTGCTTTTTAATATCATCAATTTCTTTTTTAGGTCCTTCATAGAGAAGGAAAGATTCATCTTCATCAATAGCAGGACATGTTTTAAATTTAAAAAAACAATTACATCCGGAGTTAAGCATTATTTTAAAATTAGCTCTGGATTCAATTTCTTGATACTTTACTTCTCTTTTTTTCATTTCTTTTCTCGGCTCACTTCCAAAAAGAGAAGGAACTTCTATTTCTTGGTCAATATAGAATTTATTATTTAATAAATAATCTTTTTCGCTTTGATCAACAACATCCAACATTAGCTTTAAAGGCTCTAGCATATGGGAATCACATACTTTATCTCGCTTTAAATCATACGCAAAATCATATAGTTTTGAAATTTCCCAATTTTTTTCTTCAAGTTTTAATTGTTTGACATTTTCTACTTGAGTTTTAACAAATTCTTTCTCATCATTTTCTAATGGATATCGAATATGATTTGAACCGTATTTAATAAAAGAATAATAATTAAAGTCAAATTTAAAATATTTTTTTATCTTTATAAAAGTCATCATTTCTTTAGAGGATAACGAATTCTCAGCCCATTTAGGTAACAATTCAAAAAATCTACTTTTTACCTTTTTAACATGAGAATAAAATTCTTTTAATTCATCTATATTATCTTCGTTAATTTCATCCTTGAAATCATAATTTTCCAATGTGTAATTCCTATTAATATATTCCTCATTGGATTCTGAATTTAAATGACCATTTAAAATGTCGTCAACGGAGACATTAAATAATTTGGAAATTAAATATATATTTTCTGTTTTAATACCTTTTCCGTTTTCCCATTGGGAAACAGCAGCCTTACTAACACCGATAGCCTTGGCCAAATTATCTTGTTTTAAATGTGAATCATCTCTTAGTGTTTTTATTAATTCTCCAATTTCTCCATTACTTATCATTTTCTTCTTCCTCCAATGGGTGCAAATATTCTTTTCTTATATCATCTAAAGTCAATGTATCTAGTCTTTCATATAGTTCTTTAGTTGCTTTCTTGTCCCTAGCTTTTTTTATTTCTTCAAACGTACAGTTTTGATTCCGTTGGTAACAATAATTTCTCTGTTCTAAGAAATCCTTGCCACCACAATACACTTTCTTTTCACTTTGATAATACTTTTCTCCAAATTCTAACCTAGGAAATAAATCTTCAAATTCTTTAGTATGTATTTCTATTTCTTTCTCTTTTTCTTTATATTCATTCCATTGCTTTCTAATTCCAACTAAGCAAAATCTTATATCCGCCTCTACATAAATCCATTCTCTATTAGTATCAATATTATTTTTCTTTGCATACTCTAAAAGTAAATCATTAGGAATTTCTTCATTTTTCTTTATGATTTCATACCATTCAAGAGGAGTTCTTTCATTAAAATAGTAATTTAAAGAATTTACTAACAGACTATCATGAATAAATCTGTTCTTTGGGGTGTTTTCAACTTTATAATGCTTAGTCTCTTCGCCATCTTTTATATAAACATCTAATGGTCTTTTACATTCCAAATAAAGTTCTTCAATTCTATCTATCAATCTTTTATTTTCTTTCTTTATCAAATAGAAATTTAAATAATTCTTATTAATGCAAGCACCATTATCTATTAAGAATTTTATCACTTTTCTATTTTCACTCTCTCTGTCATATGGTTTACCTGTAAGTCTTTCATGTCTCTTTAAATAATTAGATCCCGATTGTGCCTCATCATAAGTGGGATCGCATACTTGTATGGCAGTTAGAATCATATCCTTTTGCCAAAAATCTAGTTTTTTAAATCTCTTTTCGATAATAGAACTACTATTGAGGACAAAATCATGGATAAAATATAATCGAAAATCAGCATCTTCCTTAGGCATAAATAATTTTTTTAATTCCCATATTTGTTCTTGTATTTTGCATTCTTTAAATTGAAGTAATGTATATTTGATCGAATAGTGAAGTTTTGAGCATTCATCTTGGATGTTCCTAGCTCCATCAAGGTTTCTACAATAATCTGTCAATTGAAAGAAATTATTGAAAAGAAAATCAAATTCTTTTTTCTCATTCGATGTCAATTCTCTTTGAATATACTTTTCTAGTAATGATTCAAAAGTATCAATAGCAAGAATATATTGTTCTTGATATATATTAAACAAATTGAAATTTCTATCCGAAGGTAGACTATTAATATAAGACTGATTAAGAATAGAGTATTTCTTTAAGAAATCTATTTCTTTCTTCTTCTCACCATCCATCAATTCATCAACTGTAACACCAAGAATTTTGCATAACGTAGAAATTTTATCAAGATCAGGTAATGTCTTCCCATTTTCCCAATCGCTGACAGCTTTAGCTGAAGTTTGTAAATATTGTTCACACAATTTTTTAGCTAAATCGTCCTGGCTTAACTTTAAATCACATCTTAAAGTCTTAATGAAATTTCCTATTTTTATTGAATCAATTTTGTTCATATAATTCTCCTCTCTTAAATTCTCTATCTAACTCTCTAGAATAAGATTCAAATCTAATTCTTTGACCCATCCTAGATTTCTTATAAGTGACAGATTCTTCTTCCAATTTAACATCTTCATCCTTTACGGCATTCACTCTTCTTTGATCGGTAGAATTATGGGCTTTGAAATAAGGATCTGCTCCCATTGCTTTTAGCCCAAGAAGATATTCTTCAAATGAAATTGTCCTAACATCTTCAATAGCTTTTTTCTTATGATGCTTCACCCTTGGAGTATTCCTGATTATTTGAGCTGCCTCTTTTTTACTGTCTTCTTCGACATAAAACCATTTTTCAATATAGTGTCCCTTTTTGACATGGCCGCATCTAGCTAGAACTTTGTAGTAATTCATGTGCTAACTCCTTTGCGCCGTTAATTCTATAAAAATAAAATCAAATATTTAATTAGGATCTTCTTAACCAGCTTTTTAACTAAAATTAATTAGTTAAGAAAATCCACATTTCAATAAATAATACAGTATCAATTAATTTGTTGCAACATATAACAATAATATTTGTCTCTATCATTCTATCTAAAAATAGAAATAACAAGATGAGATAATCGTTTAAAGAGTACAGCAAAAAAACTTTTATAGGATAAATAGTGAGTTATAATATTTTTGGATATTGTGCAACAGATTAGGAAGGGATGTGATTGTGAAATTAGTTTTGTTATTTTTGAATTAATATTTTGAATATAAGCTAAGTATAAGTTTGACTGGAAATTTATGTAATTACTATTCATCATTTATATAGAATTCATAATAAAGTATATAAGAAAGGAAACATATGGGTAAATCATTTAAATCCAAAGAAGCTAAAGAAATGATTCAAGCCTTTGAATCTACAATAACAGAAATAAAAAAATCCAAAAATATATGCAATGATTACTACGGGAACATTCTAACAAACACAAAGTATTTAGCAACTTCAGGCTTTTTTAATGATCTTATAAAAAAGAATGTAAACGGAAAAGAAATAGACTACAAAGATAAGCAAATTAATTTGCTTATACAACATGTGTACCAGTACATAATAAGTAAGAAATATTTAGATACATGTAACTTTTTATTAAATTCAAATGAAAACCAAATATACAATGACATAAATAATCTTTCAGGAGTTACAAATCTATTAACTTGGTTTATAGCTTCTAAAAGCACAAAATTAAAAGCTGAGAACTCTTATTCTGACTTAGAAAGAAGAAAGAACAGTGGCTTTCTACATCAATCACAAGAAACAATTGATGCTATAGCTAATATTAAGAATACTTCTTTTGAAGAAGCGTTTGCTACTTTCAAAGAAGATAGAGATAGCTTTTTAAAAGAAATAAACAGTATTGATAATAATATTTTTAAAGAATACAAAGGATTGGTTAATGTCTTCTTAGTTTTAAAAAATAAATACGATAAAATACAAAACAGTATCAAGGAAATAAAAGAGAACGAAGAGAAAGATAAGGATGAAATTAAAAAAGCGATAGATTATGTTTTAGCTGAAGAATTAGTCAATGCCTTAAGAGAGATCCCTGTAGAACAATTAGGAAGAGATAGGTCCGGGGTCAAAATAAAATGTCTAAAGGATGCAGGATATAATGATTTGGCTCGAGTTTTCGGTGCATCCATAGAACAGATTTCATCTATCTATGGAATCAGTAGAGATGCTGCTTACACCATAAAAAGCATCTGCGATTCCTATGCAAAAGAAATTAAGAAATCTCAGAAAGTAAAGTTTTCAACTGATACCAAAACAAAATCATCATCAAAAGTCATTCGTTTAATCTATTTATATCTCAAGAAGAAGGAAGCAAGTAAAACAATCGATGAGTTCAATAGTCAATACAACGATAAACTTCAGAAATCCATAAATATCATTACCGATGTCGGAAACGGAAGCACATGGATATTTGAATCCGATGAATATCGAAAGAAAGTCATAGATAACTACAATTTTATAAATCAAACTATAAACGAGGATTTCAAAGACCTTTCAACACAAATAGATAACATTCTAGATTATTCTCCTACAACTACTTCAAAAAAAGCTTGGGCAGATTTTAGTGGAAACTCAATCAAATACTACAACACAATAGAAGAAATATATCCAGGAGTATTAGGAACTGATGATTCAATATACGGCTTACCTGAACAACTAGCTAGAGAAATACAAGACCAATGCTATTTTCCTGATGGATTATTATGTACTCTTAGAAGATATCAAGAATGGGGCGTTAAATACATCCTTCACCAAGAAAAAGCCTTGTTAGGAGACGAGATGGGATTAGGTAAAACTATAGAAGCTATCGCTACTATGGTTTCCTTAAAGAATACTGGAGCGACACATTTCATAGTAGTATGCCCTGCTTCTATAGTTACAAACTGGTGTAGAGAAATAGTAAAGCAAAGCAAACTAAGCGTAACTAAGATCCATGGTGCAGGTAAGACAGCAGCTTTCAATTCTTGGATTAAAACTGGTGGAGTGGCTGTGACAAACTTTGAATCAACTTCAATCCTCAAAATGGAAGAAACCTTTAAATATTCACTTTTGATAGTAGATGAAGCTCACTATATAAAAAATCCAAATGCTAGAAGAAGTGAAAACACTTTGGCATTAGCACAACACACAGACAGAATTCTATTCATGACAGGTACCGCCTTAGAAAACAAAGTCGATGAAATGCTCAATCTTATCTATGATTTAAATCCAGAGATAGCTATAAAGGTTCAAAACATAGCATTTATGTCAACCGCACCACAGTTTCGCGAAGCAATAGCACCTGTATACTATCGAAGAAAGAGAGAAGATGTCTTAACTGAATTACCAGATAAGATAGAAAATGAAGAATGGTGTGATTTGAATCCAGAAGAAGAGGAGATATATGAAGATGCAGTATTAGAAAAAAGATACAACGATGCAAGAAGAGTCTCTTGGAATATAAAAGACTTGAGTAAATCTTCTAAGGCCACAAGATTAAAAGAAATCATAGATGACGCAGAAAAGGATGGAAGAAAAGTCATAGTCTTCTCATTCTTCCTAGACACCATCTTTAAAATACATGATTTCTTAAAAGATAAATGCCTAAATCCAATATATGGTGGAGTGAATGTAAATAGAAGACAGGAAATCCTAGATGAATTTGAAAAAGCACCGGCTGGTACAGTTCTTTTAGCGCAGATTACTTCTGGAGGAGTAGGATTGAATATCCAATGTGCTAGCGTAGTAGTTATTTGTGAGCCACAATTCAAGCCTTCAATTGAGAATCAAGCAATATCTAGAGCATATAGAATGGGACAAACTAGAAACGTATTAGTCTTTAGATTATTAGCTGCAAATTCAATTGATGAAAAGTTACTAAACATCTTGAAAGAAAAGCAAGAAATTTTCAATGCATTCGCAGACAAATCAGTAGCTGCCGAGAAACAAGCTGAGATCGATAATGAAACTTTCGGCAAAATTATCGAAGAAGAAATCGACAGGATCAAAAAGAAAAGAGGTGAAGAGCTACCAAACAGTAATGTTAAAGAAATTGAAGAAGTTAAAGTTAATGAAGATACAAATGAAGACAAAGGGAAAGATAATAATGATGTTGGGACTTATGATGCAACAAATAACAATCAATCCATTCAAGAAATAGACTCAAATAAAAATGAATATGAATTATGCGAAAACTCTTCTTCTGTAAGTTATCCGATAGGAACAAAAGTAGCGCAAATACTTAATAATAATAATAATAAAGAAGATTATCAAAAACTAATGACTTATAAATATGATGAACTAGTTAGTTTCTTACTAAAGAAATACGGCCCAGCAAAATATGATTACTTCACAAATGAGCTTTGCTTAACCAAGAACAAGAAAGTAAGTAGAACTTCCGAAGGATTGTATTGTCATCACATAGACGAAGATAAAGAGATAAAGCTATCGGATGATGGACTTGCCAGACAATACCCATTCGCTTATCAAAAAGCAGATCGACTAGTCTATTGCAATATATTGGAGCATTTCTTGCTACATATCCTCATTTACGAAAAGACAAAGAACAGTGATACCGGATTAGGAATTAACGGTGCAATTGCTTTTATGTGTCCTCAATTAAATGACTTATATGGTGGATATGAATTTAAAAAAGAATGGATTATTAGATGCATGTCTTTGGTGAAAAATGACTATGACTCATACATAGTCATGTTGAGAAGATTATGGGATGACATAAAAGACGACAAACTATTACCATCGTTTATAACAAAAGAATATCTATCAAGTGGATACTATAATACTCTATATGAGTCTATTTTAAAGGATTTGGAGAAAGAATAAGGAAGGTGGTATTATTCATGGAAATAATAGAAAAATATTATTCAAAAAAGGAAAGGAAATTTTATATAGTTTATAAAAATCTAGAATATAAGGAAATAATAGGACGTCCAGAATGTAATATTATCACCATTAAAAAATTTAGTGATTTTTACGAAGCTATAAATGGAAATCTGGAGAATGTAGATTTAAGAGAATTCGATTTTAAACATGTATGTTTAAAAAAATACGATTTTGATGGTGCGCTTCTTCCACCAGAAATTCAAAAGAAACTTGGTATAACAACTCCAAATTATTCAATGCTAATTTCTAATTATAATAACAGCAAAAAAGAGAACAAATTTGAAGTTCCGACAGTTCTAAATTACTCTTTAGAAGCTCATCTAGATCAATACAATTGTTTTATTCAACATTATCTTGATTTTACATACAAATATGACACGATTAAATATATAAGCGATATTCACTTATTAAATAAAATTCAAAACCACTTCAAAAACGAATCTTACAGCAATGAAAATCTATGCAATTATTTAAATGAAATTATTCATGATTTAGGTTATAATCGAATTGCAATATTTGCCGGAGATATATGCGGTGAATTTGAAATTTTCAAAACATTTTTTAGGCTTTATAAAAAGGCAAACCCTAGGGCAAAAGCATTCGTAATATTAGGAAATCATGAATTTTGGAGTCCAAGTTTTTATAGCAAAACTCGTTTAAACTATAAACAAATAATTGAGAAATATAGAACTTTCCTAAAGAGATTGGATATCACCTTGCTTCAAAATGAATTATGGATTCCAAGCGAGGAATCATCAAATGAAAAAATTATCTCCGAAAACGAATTGCTAAACATGACTTCTGAAGATTTAAAATCTTTAACTCATTTTGCACCATATGCAATATTTGGAGCAATCGGAATGGCAGGTAATAATAATGTTTTAAATTGTGAAAAAGGGTTATATGGCCCTTTAGATATCACGTTGGAGCAAGAAAAAGCTTTATCAAAAATCACTGATGATGTTCACACTAAATTAGAAGCTATTTTTCCAAAAGAAAAGAAGCTAATATTTGTAACTCATATGCCTATATCAGATTGGTCAAAATCTGACTATAACCCTAATTTCTATTATATAAATGGTCATACTCATATAAATAAATATGAGAATTCAGACAAATTAAAACTATTTGCCGATAATCAAATAGGAAATATAACACAGAATTTTGCATTTAAATCATTTGACTTTCAAACGAATTATAATCCTTTCAATGATTACAAAGATGGAATATATCTAATTGATGAAACTGATTATATTAATTTTTGGAGGAACTTTAATTCGAATATCAATTTAATGCCTTCGGGAGATATCTATTTGGTTAAGAAAAAAGGATTCTATATGTTTTTTTTGAAAAATCAAAACAAGTTATACATGCTCGATATAAAAGTTAAAATCAAAGTTAATCATGATATTAACTATTACTACGAGCATTTAGATGAATATGGAAAAAAGATCATAAAGTTATGTAAGCCATACTATGAATATGAAAAAGAAATAGCACTTTCATTATGTGAATATAAAACAGCAGCACTTAAAATTCATGGATGTATCTTAGATATAACAACTTATCATCACATCTATGTAAATCCATTCGACAAAACTATAACTTATTACTATGCTGAAAACACAAGTAAAAGAATTGTATTTCAAAATTTCTATAGCCTCTTAAATTATAAAACAGAACTTGTGCCTAATGGTTTAGCTGGTTTATATAGAGATATGATTGATAAAAAGCCAAACGAAATTTTAAATATAACTGATAATACAGAACATAAGCCGACCGAAGATGATGGTTATTATATTTATAAATTATCAAATAATATGAAACTACTTCAATATACTGTCTTACACGGCATTATCTTAAAATGGAACGATGATCTAGTAGGGAAAGATCCTAAATTAGAATCATTTAATTGGGGAAATTTGCTGACTGAAAAATAGCCTATTTTATCTTAATATTTGACCAAATCTACTTTGTTTTTTAATATATCATTTATATCATTAGTAAAAAAATATTTCATTAAAAATATATATTTGTTATTTTTCTAAATTAATTTTGGTATATAATAAAAATCAGGAGGTATTTTTTATGATAGATATTAGGAATTCAATTTCATTCTTTTCTATGCTTATGTCTGGTGTAACTAGTATGAAAGCAAATTATTCGAAAGATTATATTACTTCCTTGGATTATCATTCCTCTACCCCAATAGCAGCATTAAGGAGCACTAAAAATTATGAATAAATATAAATATTTACCTTGTCTATTCATTACCTTGAGTTTAATCTCTTGTTCGTCTAATAATAATATTACTAACCTTATACACACAGAACCGGCTTATCTAGGCGATTATCAACTCTACGGCTATGAGAAAGGTACTTTAAGAAAAAATAGCGAAAATAAGTATTTTGTTTCTGATAGATTTGGATTCGCACATTATCTTTGTGTTACTAGAGCCACAAAAGAACCTGATGTCTTGTTCTATTCAGCCATAGATACAAACATCAGTTACAACAAGAAAAAGGAAACTAATCGCTTAACATTAGAAGACTTTGAAGTAGGAGAACAAGTTATCTTTTGGTGGGACCTAGGATTTGAAGGTAATTATAAGTACTACAACTTACCTGTGATGTATATATGGAAATATTCAGATAAAGTTGAATTAACACCATTCCACAAAGAAAAAGGTGATTTCTTAAAGCCAAATTCTGAAAGAGAAAGAGCTTGGGACAAATTCTTTGAAACCACTGAGGGCAAAATCTATTGCAGCTACTATGACTATAATGAATCTGGTATGGTTTTCGATTGGAAGTATCAACCGACTACTTATAAGGAAAGTCATACTTATGATTGCTATGTACTTGATGGATGCAATTTAGCTGCTTTTTTGATATGTAATGAGGAAACATTCTAGTTTGAGTTTAATAAGTTTACTTGATTAAATTATCTTGCTTAATCAGGCATTTGTTTTTATATGGAACTGAAAAATGCAACACAAACAGCTATTACTTCAAAAGCATATAAATTGCAAAGTGTGGATGCTTTGTGTGGTCATCAACATTTGGGTACTAAATTTTAAGAAGATAAAGTTCGTAAAATGGATATAGATCATTCAATCAGCAAATGCCAAAATTATAATGGGAAAGGGTAATACGCAATAATATTTCTAAGTAAGAGTACCAATAAAAATAGATTTATATCTAAATTCATTCTAATAAAAACCCTATAATAATTTATTTTTTAAAGCAGTAATTGTAAGAGTATTTGAAATTATTGGTTCGTTAGCACCGTTAATATAAATTCCCAAAGTAACATAAGTTACATTGTCATAAATAAGATTTTCATTCTTATCCAAATGATATGAACATCCTTCTATAGTATCATTTGTAAATGAGCCATCATAACTAACATTATGATCTTTTCTTTTTGTTTTCCACTTAAAACTTGTCACTTTGCTTTTTATACCACTCAGCAAAATTGCTGTACCGAATTTAGAAGTGTTTATTCTATAAAAGAAATCTAAATAGACAAATAATTCCTTTCTCAAAAATTTTAAAAACATCTAGGAAGAAACTATATTCAATTTATATTGATAATTTCGCCTATAAAAGCACTTTAAATCATAAATTAACCTAGAATTAATGTTAAGTGTTAAAATATAACTTGGTTAAGTCAAAAGAGATACTAACTCAATTATTAAAGGATAGGTGATAAATCGATGAAAAACAGCGGTCTCTTAAAGAACAAGACTCTAATAATCGGCTGTGGAAGACTTGGTTCTTCCATAGCTAACAAGGATTCCTCCAGCGGAAAAAACGTTATGATCATGGATTCTGATCCAATGTCTTTTGAAAAACTATCCGAGGGATTTAGTGGTTATACATTTGTTGGAGATGCCACTGATATGTCTCTTCTCGAAGAAGCATACATAACTTCAACAAGAGAAATAATCATCACCACCGGTGATGATAACACCAATGTCTTTTTGGCATTAGTCGCTAGAAAAATATACAACGTTCCTCAAATCTACGTTAGATTGGACGATCCTAACTTGGAAGTTTTATTAGAAAACTGTAACGTCCATGCAATCTATCCTTTCAAGCTCTCTTTAGAAGAATTTTTAGATATAAGAGAAAAGAATGATGGAGGCTTAAAGAAATGAGAATAGTAATAGCTGATGGCAGCTCTGCTGCTGACTATGTCATCAAAGCCTTCAGAAAGATAGGAAACGAGTTGATTGTCATCAACTCGAGAAAAGATATAGTTCAATATCTAGTCAAATCCAATCAAATCCCAGTCATCTATGGTGAGCCGTACAAGACTTCAATACTAAAAGAAGCGCATATCGAAGGAGCTGATCTTTTCATAGCGTTAGGAAAAGAAGATACGGATAACTTTGTAAGCTGCATGTTGGCAAAGAAAGTCTTCCATGTCAAGAAATGTATTTGTACAGTGAACGACCCTTCATATGTCGAATTGTTTAGGAAATTAGGTCTAGATAGTGTCGTATCATCAACACAAATCTTAGCTTCATCAATTTTTAGTGAATCTTCACTTGAGAAATTTACTAAATCCATGTCTTTTGAAGATGATAAAATTGTTTTAACTGAAATCATAGTTAAAGAAAACTATGAATTGAGTGGAAAAAAGATTATGGATATAAACTTTCCTAAGACCGGAACAATCTCATGTGTCTATAGAAAGCCCAGCGTCATAATTCCTAACGGACAAACCACCATCTATCCAAATGATAAGCTTTTTATCGTCTCTTCTCCTAAGGAACAAAAAGACATTATCAAGTTCGTACAAAAAGAAAAGAAAGTTGTGCAATAATGAAAAAGCAAGCTAAAGGTTATAGATTGATTTTCGGTTATTTGGGAATATTCCTTATATTAATAGGAATCATCACCATGCTCCCTTTGATTCTACTTACTTTTTATCCAGGTGAATCAAACTGCTGGTTAAGTTTTTTCATACCCGGAATGAGTTCGATAGGATTAGGATTCTTGCTATTTCTTTTGATTTATAAACGTGAAAGAACACAACTAGAGAAATTCCAGGATTCAGCATTACTAGTCATGATATGGTTATCAGCCATTCTTATTGGATCCGTACCATTCATGTTAAGAGGATATACAACTCCTGATTTTGCTAAATATAGAATGAATTTTTCAGATGCCGTATTTGAATCCACTTCCGGATATACTAGTACAGGTTTAACTGTCTTTAACTTTGATATGTCTTACCCCGGATACCATATCTACACATTTTATAGAAGCATATTACTACTGTTTGGTGGAATTGGTTTGGTCTTGATTGTCACTTCCGCAATTTCAGATAAATATGGGTTAAAGCTTTATACAGCCGAGGGCCATAACGACAAGCTTATGCCAAACCTAGCAAAATCTGCAAGATTGATCTTGTTGATTTATATTGGATATATCTTTCTTGGGTTCCTATCTTATTGGTTGATAGGAGGAATGGAACCATTCGATGCCATCAACCATGCGATAGCAGCTATTGCCACAGGTGGCTTTTCAACTAGAGAAGGTGGTATACCTGAAATAATAAAAGAAGGTGGATATAATTCTATTACTGGTTGGCCAGTAAATGGATTAGCAATAAATATAACATCTGTTATTTTGATGCTTCTAGGAGGAACAAATTTCGTATTACATCTTTTCTTGTTCAAAGGAAAGTTGAAGAAGATACTAAAAGATTCAGAAATAAAATTCTTCTTGATCTTAAGCATTATTATGATCCCTTTGTTCTACACTTCTATATTCACTTCCTTAAGTCAACAACTCTCAGCATTAGATTCTTGGGGAGAAGGAACATACCTATATTTTTCTGCCTTGACTACTACTGGCTTCTCTACTACGACTGATATAAAACAATTAGGTGAAGCTGCTTTAATTCTATCCATCATAGCAATGACCATCGGTGGTGGAATGGGATCTACAGCAGGTGGTGTAAAGCAATATAGATTTGTCGTAGCCTACAAAGCTTTATATTGGTCTTTAAGAGATAGACTTTCTTCAAAGAGAAAATTCTATCCCCACACAATATATAGATTGGGAGAAAGTAAAGAAATCAACAAATTAGATTTCTTAGAATCCTATGGTTATTTGATTCTTTATGTAACTATCTTGATGGTTGGAGGCACAATAATAACCATATTAGGAAAGAATACGGATGGATATTCGGCTATCGAATGCATATTCGAGTTTGCATCCGCATTGTCTGGTACTGGATTGAGTGTTGGAGTTACAACCGGTGTTGGTCTTCCTATGGCCAACGCTGTAGCAATAAGATGGGTCTTAGTATTTGGAATGTTTGCAGGACGTTTGGAGTTGATTTGCATATACTTTGCTTTCTATAGGTTCATTAGAGATATTCTTAGAAGGCCTACTTATTAGAAATTACATCAATGAATATCAAGATTATAAAAGAGGATTCGCAAAAATCCTCTTTTTTCTTGTATAATTTATTTATTATGATTGGAGATAGAAATATGAAAACAAATGGTGATGAATTTGATCCTATAGATTACTATTTGAATGAACTTCAGCCTAGATTAAAAGAAAATGCCGAGAAATACATCGATGAATTATTGAAAAAAGCCAAAGTAAACACCGGTGAAAATGAAGCTCTGAGTAAGAAATATAGATCAGCTCAAGATGCTCACAATGCAAATGAATATAGATTGAAGAAACTAAAAGGGTGGAGAATCTTCTTCTACGTCGTCATGGCAATCGGTCTGATAGCTATGATTGTAGGAATCATCATGTGGTTAGAAAATTCAAAAAAGCCAGATGGAAATATAATTTCAGGCTTGATTACCACTTTGGTAGGTGGTGCTGTCGCCATCATTTGTCTTTGTGTAAATATCTTCTACTTCAACAAGAAAATAAAGGCTTTAGCCTTAGTAACTAAAGAGAGCGGTGAGAAAGCAAGTGAAGCTTACAACAACGTCTATAACTCTTTGAAAAATGTCTACAATTACTTTGATTTCAGCGATTTCAAAAAGGTCTTAAAAGAGACTACAGACATTTTTGAATTAGATGATTACTTAACTCCAAAAAAGCTAAGAATGTTGGAGAAAGTATATCAATATAGCGAATCCCTTTCCAAAGACGAATGTATAGTCGATGTACAATCTGGATCAATCCAAGGAAATCCGTTCATAAGATTGAATGTGAAGAGAATGGACCAAGTGAATCAGACATACACAGGATCCAGAGTGGTGTCTTACACTGAAACCTATAGGGATTCCGATGGAAAACTCTGCACTAGAACTGTGACTGAAACATTGATTGGACATTACACTGCACCTCGTCCTTCATATGGAGTTAATTCTTACCTAATATACGGAAATACTGCAGCACCAGACTTAACCTTTACTAGAACTCCAAACATGACTGGAAAGATTTCCGATGATGAAGCTGAAAAAATAGCTAAGAGAGGTGAGAAAGAATTGAACAGGCTCGCTGATAAAGCTATCAAAGAAGGAAGGAACTTCACTCCTTTAGCAAATACTAAGTTTGAAGTCATGTTTAAGGCCTATGACAGAAACAACGAAGTTCAATATAGATTATTATTCACACCTCTAGCTCAGCAAAACATGTTGGAAGTATTGACTGGAAAAGCAGGATTTGGTGATGATTTTGGCTTCTACAAGGAACATAAGATCAACATCATTTGTTCTGCTCATGGTGGTGCAATCTACAACTATGAAAGATTCTATGTGAACTACGATTGCAATGAATTAAAGAAAGACTTTGTAAATGAAATTCAAAGAGTCTTCGATTCAATATTCTTCGATCTTATTCCTCTATTAGCTATACCTTTGTATCAAACCACAGAGGGTGGGGAATTCAATGTCGATGAAGATCTACCTAATGTATCTAGATATGAGGCTGAGACTGTTGTAAATAACTACGATGACTTAGAAGTCTTTAGACCTGCCGAAACCTCTACAGATCAGATACTCAAAGTCAATTTTGATGGAAAGAGTAAATCTACTGATCAATACTCTGTATTGTCGACTTCAAATAAAGTATTCGATAGGGTATATGTCGACATGGTCATGGCCGGTAATGGGAAATTATATCCTGTCGACGTTCCTTGGAAGGAATATGTTGAAGCATCAAGACAAACATTCATCCATATAGAGGATTTCAAACCCGAAAAGAAGGAAGGTGAAGAGGAGCCAGTCATGAGATATGGTCAAAGATACGCTATGAAAGACTCAAACCAAACTATTTTCAGATATCGTTGGAATCTAGGCTTTCCACTTGGTGGTAAAAGAGATCAAAGTTATGGTAAAATAGTTGATGAAGATATGTAATTCTTTACTTGTTCAAAAAAAAGAACAATGATGAAAGTCGAGTCGATTAGATAAAAAAGAAAGGACAAAAAATTATGGCAAACCCATTAGATGAAGTAAATGGCCCTATCGCCGAACAAGGAAGAGATGTCAACGTCATCCAAAAGCAAATTCCTGTCAAAGTCGGAGTAGGATCCACGATTTTCGAAGTTTTGTTGTGGATATTTGGAATCTTTCCAGGAGTAATCTTCTTGGTCATGAAGCAAAAGGCTAGAAACCACCTCCGTTCTTTGGAGCAAAGGGTTCAACACGATGCTTCAACAATTGACAACTACTTGGAACAAAGAGTTCAAATCTTGAAGAACGCTGCCAAGATCTTGGACAAGGCTATCGATTTCGACAAGGATACCTACACAAAGATTGCTGCTTATAGAAGTGGAAATGGAAGAGCTGCTGACGACAATCTCAGAAATGAGACAAACGCTAACATCGACAAGCTCTTCGGTCAAATCAACGTTGCTTTCGAGCAATATCCTGACCTCAAAGCTCATAACGAACTCGAAGAGTGCTTGAGACAAAACTCCTACCTCCAAAAGGAAATCACTGCTGCTAGAGAGCAATACAACGATACTATCTATAAGTGGAACCATGACATCATGCAATGGCCTACCATGATGATCGTCGCTGCTAAAGACGGATACACCACTAGAATCCCCTTCACTGCCAGCAAGGAAGTCAAGGAAGAAGCTAGAGGAACATTCTTCTAAACTAGTAGAAATTAGGAATCTAAAAAGGATGTGTTCAATTACACATCCTTTTTTTATCCGATTTGATTTTTCTATCTAAGTTTAGGAAATAAATTAAGAAATGTAAGGCTTTGTAAAAGTGCTTTCAATAAAACAATATTATGCTATATACGTCACAAGTAAAGGATTTCACCCTTTTATAGAGAGGATATTGAAATGAAACATGAAGATTTGATTAAGAAAATGACAGTTGAGCAGAAAGCTTCAATGATGTCAGGAAAGTCAGTTTGGGAAACTATGGATATTCCCGAACTTGGAATTCCTTCGATTTGGTTATCTGATGGCCCTAGCGGACTTAGAAAACAAGCTGGTGATTCAGACCAGTTGGGATTGAATGCTTCTTTGAAGGCTACCTGCTTTCCTTCAGTCGCAGCAGTCACAAATTCTTGGAATCCAGAGATTTCCGAAAAAGTCGGAGCTGCAATCGGTGCAGAAGCCAAGGCTAGAAGGGTCTCTGTCTTGTTAGGACCTGGCTGCAACACCAAGAGAAACCCACTTTGTGGAAGAAACTTTGAGTATTCTTCCGAAGATCCTTACCTCGCTGGTAAGATCGATGCTGGATACATCAGAGGTATCCAATCCAACGGAATCGCTGCATGTGTAAAACACTTTGCCACCAACTCCCAAGAATTGAAGAGAGAGTCCATGGATTCAGTCGTGGATGAGAGAACACTCCGTGAGCTCTACCTCACAAACTTCGAAATCGCAGTCAAGGAAGGACAAGCACTTTGCATCATGTCCGCCTATAACTCCTTAAATGGATACTTTGCAAACGAAAACAAGCATCTCGAAATGGATATCTTGAGAGATGAATGGAATTTTGACGGTGTCGTAGTGACTGACTGGGGTGGAAACAACGACAGAGTCGAAGGTTTGAAGTGTATGAACTCACTCGAAATGCCTACCACTGTCGGTGAGACCAATAGAGAAATCGTCAAAGCCATCAAAGACGGAAAATTGGATGAATCAATCCTCGATCAAAATGTCGACTACCTTTTGGATTTAGTCTTCAAGACCAAGACTTCCTATGACAAAGATCAACCTGTCGATTTCAAGAAAGATGCAAATATCGCTAAGGAAGCTATGGATGAATCCGTAGTCTTGCTCAGAAATGAAGGAAACATACTTCCTTTGAACAATGATGTCAAAGTTGCAGTTATCGGTGATTTTGCAGAGAATCCTCGTTACCAAGGTGCAGGTTCTTCCATCATCAATCCTTCTGAAATCGTCTCAGGTCTCGAAGCTATCAAAGCTTCAGGGTTGAACTTCATCGGATACGAGGAAGGTTTCAAGAGAATTGGAAGAAAGACCAAGAAGGGATTAGTAAAGAAAGCATTGGCTTTGGCTGCAAAGTCTGATGTAGTCCTTCTCTACTTAGGATTGGATGAATTCTCCGAAGTCGAAGGTATGGATAGAACCACCTATGCCATCCCTCAAAACCAAATCGATTTGATCAAGGCTTTAAGAGCTACTGGAAAGAAAATCGTCACCATTCTCTCCTGTGGATGTGCTGTAGAATTAGGTGCCATTCGTGACAACAGCGACGCTATCATCTATGGATCACTCTGTGGACAATCCGGAGCAAAATCCATTGTCGATATCATCACCGGAAAAATAAATCCTTCTGGAAAATTGTCTGAGAGCTTCCCTTGCCAATACAAGGATGTGCCCTCATTCAACTACTATCCTGGAAAGGATGTGACTTCTGAATATAGAGAAGGATTGTTTGTCGGATATCGTTACTATCTCACAAGAAATATCAAAGTCTGCTATCCTTTCGGATTTGGTCTCTCCTACACCAAGTTCGAATACTCTGATATCAAAGTTGACGAGAATGGTGTCACCTTCAAGGTGAAGAATGTCGGTGATAGAGAAGGTAAGGAAGTCAGCCAACTTTACATCGGACTTCCTAACTCTGGAATCGTTCGTCCTGTACGTGAACTCAAAGGATTTGTTAAGACCGACTTGCTTCCTGGAGAAGAAAAAGAAGTCTTCATTCCTTTCGATGATAAGTCATTCCGCTACTTCAACATCAAGACAAACAAATGGGAAGTCGAAACTGGAGACTATGAAATTTCAATAGGTTCTTCAAGTGTCGACATGCAATTGACCACCTCATTCCATGTCGAAGGAACAAATGCACCTCTTCCTTATACACAAGAAGAGCTTCCTCACTATTTCACTGGCGACGTAACAAATGTTCCCGATGCTGAATTTGAGAAGTTGTTGGGAAGACCTATTCCTCCTCACACCTTCACATGGTTGAACAAGAGAAAGACAAGAATCGAAATCACCTCAAACACTACTATGTCTGATCTCAGATATGCAAAAGGCTGGACTGGAAGATTCTTCGCTCATGTAATCTCCGGTTTGACCAAGATGTTCAGAAAGTTCGGAAACGAAAAGATGGCTGATACCTTGATCATGGGTGTATCTAACCAGACCGTCAAAGTCTTGTCTAGAATGACAAATGGTGCCATCTCATGGAATCAACTTCAAGGTCTCTTGATGATGTTCAACGGACATTTCCACAAAGGATTGCATCAATACTTCAAGGCTGGAAGAGAGAAGAAAAAGTTAAATAAGCAGTTGAAGAAAGAAGCTGAAGCTAAGAAAGCTAACGCCTAATAATAAGTAGTTGAAACTCGGTAAGAAAGCTCAGGGTTGTCCTGAGCTTTTTATATAAAATTATGAAAGAAAATTGTAAAGATAGGAAATGCAGGCATTTCATAAAACTTTGTATTTTGACTTTTATTAATTTTAGGTCCGCTGAATTTCATTTAAAATCCAAGAATATGAAAGCCTTTACAGTTCTTTCTTTTTCTTGAATTATAATAAAAATTACGAGGTATTAAAATGAAAAAGAAATCTCTGCTTTTGCTTTCAGGCCTTTTGTTAATTTCCTTGGGACTTGAAAGCTGCAAGGAAACACCAAGGACAACTACGACTCAGCCTAATCAGACAGATTCTGGTAAGCCGTCAACACCATCTGACAAGCCAGACAAACCGGATACTGGTGGACAACCTACAAATCCTACCACACCATCGAAAGATAGAGACTTCGTTGATGGACCAGCCACAACAGAAGTTCCAAAGGATACTACTCCTATAGATCCTGATGATCCTATCTATGACGATGAAATAGTTCCAGTTTGGGCACAAGATGAAGTCACAGATCCAGGTGACTACAATATCTACTATACATGTGCTAATTCTAAAGCTAAAAGAACAATGTTCTGGCTTTGGGGTGGACCTGGTTCTTGTGGATTAAAATTCACTGCCACAGGTTTAACTTTAGATGGTTCAGAAAGTGGATATACATTCTCTGCTCTATATCTCAACTTCAACACATACTATTATTGTTATGGAAGCTGGAGTGATACAGATACAACATCCCATTTCAAAGTGACGAGAGATTCCGCATTTACCGGAACCAAAGTCAAGAATGATGATGGAACTTCAGCTAATGCTGATGATATCGATTTGCCTACACCTAAATCTGAAGGTAAAACAAATATCTACATTGGTGAAAAAGAAGATGGCGAGACTGGAGCTTTCGATTCTATCGAAGGATTGAATGAGTTCTTGACATCCAGCACACCTGCAGTTTGGCCTAAGGCTGCTACAACAGAACCGTCGAACTACAATATCTATTATTATTCGACAGGTAAAGACTCATTATGGTTATGGGGTGGACCGGGAAATACAGGATTGAGTGCCAGCACCACCAAGAAATTTGGTGAGTATGAATTCAATGCCGTATATCTTGAATATGGATTCAAATATAAGAGATACACAGATTGGGACTTTACTACTGAAGCCACTTTGAAATTAAAGCAAACCAATGTATTCACTGGTTGTTTGATAAGAGATAAAGCCGCTACAACCCAAAGTGGAAGCGTAGATTTGACTACTATCCAAGCTGATGAGAATGGAAACTACAACATCTACATAGCAGAAAATTCAAATGGAGCAGTCAAAGCATTCGATAACTCCGATGATGCTGTGACATTCTTGACTCCTGTAGTATCTACAACTCCAACACCCGCAGATGAAACAGATCCACAAGACTTCAATGTCTACTTTACAGCTGATTTGAGCAATTATAACCAAGGTTGGGCAAATAGTAGAACCAACATCTACTCTTGGGGAGGAGTCGGTGTTGAAAACTATGCTTTGAACAACAAAACATTAGCTAGTGTTACAGGAATAGAGACATATAAGTTTGCTCATGCATACTTCAAGTTCGGAAAGACTTATTCTGGATTTAGTGACTATGACAGAACAGTGGCCAAAGAATTTACTCTAACCGGTAAAGACGATATCTTCACAGGATACAAGCCTAGACAAGCAAACGGCGATGCAAATGATACTGAAGTCAAAATAGATAAGACAAAGTTAGTTGCTGATTCAACTGGTCATTACAACTTGTTCTTAGTAGCAAATTGGAGTTCAGAAAGTGGAAATACATTAAGTGCTTTCTACTCAGTAGAAGAGTTCAACCAACATGTCGGAACAACCACAAGTAAATAAGGAGTTAAACAAACAATTATGAAAAAGACATATCAATTAACATTGTTGAGTTTAGTCACATTGTCATTGGGATTAGCTTCTTGTAATGGTGCTGTTCCAATTGAAGGAAGAAAAAAAGAAGCCGCAAGTTCTACTCCCAAGAGTACTGCTACTGAAACCGAGCCTTCTGATTTAAACATCTATTTAGCCTATGATGGTGAAAGGACCGATAGAAACTATGTATGGGGATGGTCGGATGATCCTTCGCTTCCTGGATCTTTATTCCCAGTATCATCAGCTGATAACGTGACATTTGAAAGGACCGGAGATGATATTCCGTTCATTCCTGTCTATTTGACATTCGGTCAAGAATACGAATGCTTCAACACCTGGACTGATGATGTTACCGGAACACCTTCGTCTTCGTTCACCTTGACTGAAGACAATGTTTTTACCGGATTGGTCTTTAGAGATGCATCAGGTGATAAAAAAGATAAAAAGGGTGACTTAATAATAGACCCTTCTAAGATTCAAGTAGATGAAAACGGTCATAGAAGTATATGGATTGATGATTCTAAAGGCGTGTATTATTCAATCAATGACTTCCCAGTAACTCCTGTAGAAAGCGCCATCTACAAAGAAGTCAATAATTCTGACGGAACAACTTCATACACAATAGAATTGAACGCAAAGACAAATAAGAACTTATTAGAGACACTTCCTGATGCATCCGCTATAAAATCTAAACGATTGACGTTAAGAATCTTTAGAAATAATGGAGCTGAAAGAAAATATAAACGCTCGATTTATTTCAAAAATGATGAGTGTGTATTCACCTCAGATAAGATTACATTAGTCTTGAATATAGATAAACCTTTGGATTTATCTTATAAGTATGTCATTTCTCTTTGTTACAATCCTCTTGAATTGATGTCCGACTTATCAGAAGTAGACTTTAAGCCATATTATTCATCTCGTAACTTCGATATGAAGTATTACACCATGGAAAAACTTGGTGCGACTATTCAAAACGGAAACACCATTTTCAAAGTATGGTCTCCTTCCGCCACTGACATCAAGTTAAATCTTTATAAAGATGCAACAACCAAACAGTTAACTCAATATACGATGAAGAAAGATGAGAAAGGTGTATTCTCAGTAGGTTTGGTAGGAAATCTTCACGGATATTATTACACATTCGATGTCAACAACTATGGCGATGTCACCAAGGATGTTGCTGATCCATATGCATATTCATCTAACGCCAACGGAAAGAGATCTATGGTAGTAGATTTCGATAAGATTCATGAAGGTGATGAAGAATTTGCATCGGAGACTACAAACAAATGGGCTCCTTCCACAGATAACTATGCTGGAGTCACTATTATGGAAATGCACACTCGTGACTTCTCCTCTTCCACTTCTTGGAATGGAACAGCAGCAAACAGAGGAAAATTCAATGCCTTGCATGAATCAGGCACTTCATTGTCAGATGGAACAAAGACCGGATTTGACTATGTCAAAGAATTGAAAGACAATGGATTGACCCATGTTCAAATTATGCCTGCCTTTGACTTTTCTTCAGTAGACGAAACAAAATTAAACGATTCCGATTACATAAACAAATCATATGCCGGAATCTATAACTGGGGTTATGATCCTCAACAATACAATGCACCAGAGGGTTCATATTCTTCAGATCCTAACAATGGATTGACTAGAGTCAACGAATTTTCTTCCTTTGTCGAAGATTACAACAAGGCCGGATTAGGAGTTGTAATGGATGTCGTCTACAACCATATGCCTTCATCCAATGGAACTTCATTCGAAGATGTCTTCCCCGGATACTACTTTAGAAGCAAGAACTCTTCTGGAGCTGGTGCAGATATCGCGTCTCAAAGAGGAATGGTGAGAAGATTCATCGTGGATTCAGTCGTATCTTGGGCTAAGAACTATCACATTTCTGGTTTCCGTTTCGATTTGATGGGACTCTTAGATATGAATACCATGGTCGAGATTAGAAAAGCCTTGGATAAAGTCGATCCCAACATCTTAGTCTATGGAGAAGGTTGGTCCATGTTTGGTGGAGATCCAGATTACGGATATCGTCACTATGATATGGGTACCCAAGGAAACATCAATGCCGAAGGTGATAATTGGGTAGGTGCCTTCAACGACGACTATCGTGACGCTCTTCCTGGAAAGAACGACGACACTTCAGTTCGTGGTTACATTCAGCAAGCCTTAGGATATGCCGATGGCGAAGCTATCAACCAAACTAAGTTAGAAAAGATTTACTATGGATTGACCGGAACCTATTGGACAGGATCGACAGGAAGACCTACATATAGCAGTAAATCTGCTGATGGAATCGGAGCTTCAATCGCTTATGTCGAATGTCACGACAACCTCACTCTTTATGATCATTTCGAGTTATCTAGAACTTCTTCTATGACTGAGAATGACATCCATAAAGAAGTAATCATGGCAAATGACAACTTACTAGGATCATTATCCTCAGCCTTCTTCCAAATTGGACAAGATTTTGGAAAATCCAAGAAAGTCACCGATAAGGATTTGTTAGTTCCTAACACCTACTACAAAGATCCATTCACAAATGGAGTTAACTACTCTCATAACTCCTACAACTCTTCAGATAAGGTAAATCAAATCGATTGGAATTTGTTGAAGAATAACAAAGACATTTCTACAGCCTTTAGAAAAGCACTGAAGAATCGTTCTACAAACGCTATAGAACTCGGATCATCTTATTCGTGTCTAGATTTCTACAATACTGAGACTGGTGGAAACTTCAAAACCGAGCTAATCGACAACGATCACGTCATATCTTATTCATTGGATATTCATGATGGAGAAGAGGTAAAGACATACTACTTCGCTCAAAACTTTACCAATGAAGATATTAACTTCACACAAGCTGGTATTACAATTCCCGCTTATGGAACTGTTTCTTTAGTAAAGTAAAAAACAATTACATTAGAAGGACCACCCTAATAAAAAGGGTGGTCTTTTTAATTCCAAAACATAATAATCAATCAAATTAACAAGTTTTAATTTCTAAGCAGAATGATATCGATTTCAAGTTAAGCAAGAATAAATACAAGTTGGGCAACAATTAAGAAACCTAAAGCCCTTACCTATTATATTGATAGTGCTTACTTTGAATCTAAGCAAACATCATCTTAGGAGGGACATTATGTCTCAAGAAAAAGAAAAAAAAGCAAAGAAGAGCTTTTTCGACAATCCTCTTCTTTCAACCAAGGTGAAGTCTGCAAAAGCTAAGATCTTCCCTGAAGGAGCTCTCGGTTACTTTGTAGGACCTACTTTGGCACTTCTTTCTAACTCTATCTTGTCAGGCTACTTGAATAAGTACATGACAGATGTTCTCAACATGACTGTTTGGGCTAAGGACTTCTTAACTTGGCTTCCTATTATTTCAGTCATCTTCGTCGTCTTAGGAAACATTGTCGTCGGACGTTTGATGGACCACTCAAAGACCCGTGCAGGAAAAGCTCGTCCTATTCTCTTGCTTTCCGCAGTCTTGTCTGTCGTCGCATTAATTGTCTTGTTCATAGCTACACCTTTTAATACTGAAGAATCCCCTACTTCAATTATCACATTAGTAGTATTCGCCATCGGATACAACCTTTGGTTTGCTGTAGCTTATCCATTCTATTACACACCACATAGTTCATTGGTCACTCTTTCTACAAGAAATAGTACTGATCGTTCTTTGTTGGCTACAATCTCCAATGCTACCGCTTTGGCAGCTATGGGATTGACTTCCATGATTCTTCCTTTCTTCATGGGATTGTTGTTTGTCGATAAGGAGGGTGGAATTGATTCTCAAGCTTCTTACGACCATTGGAGAATCTTCGTCATCGCTTTGATGGTAATCACCTTCATCGGAACTATCATCGAGTACTACTTCACTCGTGAAAGAATCACTGAAGAGTCCTTCTCCTTGCAACAAGGGGATGGAGCCGAGCAAAAGAAAGCTGTTCCTCTCTCCAAGCAAGCTAAAGTATGCTTGAAAGACAAATATTGGTGGATTATCATCTGTTTCTTCTTCCTCTACCAACTCGGTGGTATGTTGAAGAACTGCTCACAGATTTACTACTGCCAGTCTTGGTTTCCCATCAACGGAGAATACTCTGCCGCTAATGGTGGAACCTTCCAAGGAACCCTTTCAATCATCGGTGCTATTCCTACTGCTGTAGGTATGTTGCTCGTATGGCCTTTGGCTAACAAGATTGGAAAAGGCAAGTCAATCTTATTCGGTGCTTTTATTTCAGTAATTGGTGGAGCTATCGGTTTCATCGATCCTTCAAACTTCGCTCTTGTAACTACATCATTCGTCATCAAGGCTTTAGGAAGCACTCCTGCTATGTATATCTCCCTTGCTTTGATGGCTGATATGCTCGATCATGAAGAAGCTGTATATGGAATTCGTACTGATGGTTTGACCATGACCGTCTACGGAGCCATCATGGCCGGTATGACTGGAATCGCCAATGGAATAATCAACGCCGTTCTTGTTGCTGCCGGATACAATAGTGAAAAAATCACGGAAAACTTGGGCAATGTCCAACAAGCTACACTTTGGACATTCATCGGTGGAGAAACAATCTGCTACGCATGTATTGCTATCCTCTTCATCTTCATGAACGTCGAGAAATTCTCTAAGATCGACCATGAAACTATCGTAGCCGATCAAAAAGCTACTGCAGAAGCTAAGGGAATCACCTATGTTTCTGCCGAAGAGACCTTGAAGCTTCAAGAAGAAGAATCCAAGAGAATGTCTAGAGAAAACGATCTCAACGAACTCAAAGCTCGTTGTGAAAAGAAAGGTCTCAATTATGAGAATGAGTTAGCCGCTTACGAAGCTAAAGAAGCTGAAAAGGCTAAGTCCGCCGCTGAAAAGAAAGCTTATGCTGATGCTAAGAAGGCAGAAAAGAAGGCCAAAGCTGATGCTAAAGCTAAAGCCAAGTTAGATGCTATGACTGAAGAGCAAAGACACCAGGCTGAATTAGCTGAAAAAGATAAGAAGGATAAGGCTTTGGAGCGTGAAGAGAAGATTGAAGCTGAGTTCGTTAAGCTTCGTGCTAAAGCTGAACCTTTCCGTAACTCTTTAAATGCATAGTTGATTCTATTTGAAAGTATATTAAAACTAAAAGCAATGCCAATCCCCCTCGGCATTGCTTTTTTATATTAAAGAAAAGCTAATATATCGATTTTAAGAAAAAATAGGATGCCTGAAACGCATCGGATAAATTAGAAAAATCTCATTATTTCCAATTTTTGTAATTTGCTTGCTAAGATATACAAGAAGGTTTATATATCTTAGGGGGGAAGTTATGGCAAATTTAAATATTTTTCATTACCAAAGTAAGAATTTTAGATGGACTAATGAGGATGGAAGCGTCTCTATAAGATTGCTAGCAAAAAAGGGCTATTTATCTGAAGCTAAAGTTATTTACGGAGCTAAGAAATATAACAGTCTACTCCTAGAATCAGAGCCTATGAAGATAGAATTAGAAAATGATTCTATTCAAGTATTTGAATCGACTTTAAAGCTAAAGGATGACAGAAGATTTACCTATGCTTTTAAAGTAAAACTAGCTGAGGACAACAAAGAAGGCTATTTCTTCAGCGATGGGCTTCATACTTTAAATGAAAATAAAGATCCTATAGATAATTTCTTCCAAATATGTCATATATTCGATAGCGAGGAAACAATAATTCCTTCCATAGCAAGGAAAAAAGGGGCTGTTATTCAAATCTTCCCAGATAGATTCGCAATAGGTGATTATTCGAAGCCTTGTATGAAGGATGTAAATCTAAAAGTGGGTAACACACCAAACAGCCACTCCTTCTTTGGGGGGGACTTTAAAGGAATAGAGGATCATCTTCAATATCTCAAAGATTTAGGAATTACGACCATCTATTTAACACCTATATTCAAATCGTCATCAAACCATAGATATGATGTAGAAGATTATTTGAAGATAGACGATAGACTTGGTGGGGAAAAAGGTTTTAAGAAGTTAGTCGATAGAATCCATTCTAATGGAATGTCGATAGTTTTAGATGGTGTATTTAATCATTCTTCTTATAAAAATAATATGTTCCAGGATGTTATGGAAAATGGAAAGGAATCGAAATACTTCGATTTCTATTATTGTGATGGAAAACCAGATTTCAATAAAATGAATTATCTTACTTTTGGAAATGCAGGATACATGCCAAAATTAAGAACTGAGAACCCTAAAGTAATAGAATTTGGTTGTAAAGTTTTGAACACTATAACATCTAAATACAACATAGATGGATGGAGATTTGATGTGGCAGATGAAGTAGCTCATGTATTTTGGACCAATGTACATCAAACATTAAGATCCATAAATCCATCTATTTTGATGATAGGAGAGGATTGGATGGCAAGTGAAAACTATCTTGAAGGAAATCAATTCGATGGAGTCATGAATTATCAATTTAGAAAGATTGCTATAGAATTGATAGCAAATGAAATAATAAATGCCAGAACAGCTAGAGAAAGATTGATAGATTTATTAGCTAGATATTCATGGAACAACGATTTATCTATGTTCAATTTGATTTCCTCTCATGATACACCAAGATTCAAAACCTTGGCTGAAGGTAATGAAGATAAAACACTATTAGCAACCTTATTAGCTGTATCATATCCAGGAATGTTCATGTCTTACTATGGAGATGAGCTAGGAATGGAAGGTGGAAGCGATCCATTAAATAGAGCACCTATAGATTGGAATTCTTTGAATAAAAACAAAGAATTTCAAAACACCTATAAATCTATATTGTCTTTAAAACAACTAGAAGAGTTCATAACTGGTAGAATAAAGATAGAAACCTGTAAAGATTTGCTTATTATTAAAAGATATATAGATGAAAAGAAGTCATATAAGGTATTATTAAATACAAGAAAAGGCTATATAGATTTAAATGAAGATATAGACGAGGTAGTTATCGAGCATAACTATGACAAGAGCAAGAACAGACTTAGTTCTTACGGATATATAGTAATAAAGAATTAACTAAAAATAAGGCCTAAATGCTAGGCCTTTTTTTAAAACTTTAGTGAAAATAACTGAAAAGCCTTCCAAATACCGAGTTTTATTTTAAAATTTGTGAATGTTTATAGAATTACTTTAAATTTGAAAAGCAACCATAAAACTTATTATTTAAAGTTTTATTGCCTAAGTTTAGAATTTTAAAGCATAAATTGCCTTTAGGAGGATAAAAAAGTTGCTATTTTTCACTTTTTAGTAATTTACATTTGAAAGTTGTTTGTTAAAATAGAGCCACTTTGAAACCTCTTACCGAGTTTCAAACGTTCTTCACAAACAAAGATTCCAAGGAGGGTAATCAAAATGAAGAAAAATTCAATTTTGTGCACATTAATGTGCCTTGTTAGTTTGGGAAGTTTAGCAAGCTGTGGATCTAGAACCAGTGGATCAACTGGATCAGGTAGTACAGCCAAGCCTGAACCAGAACCAGCAAAGAAGGAGACACTCGTTTTATCCGGTGCTGAAGATCAAAGAACATTCGTCATGGGAAAAGCCAATGAATATTTGAAGGCCAAAAAGCTTGATAGCAAATATGAATTGACCTACACCGCTCACGGAGAAGATAAAATCGACTCCGAGGTTGCTGACTGGACTGCAGAAACAGCTCCTGATTTATATTCATTCTCTTGTGATAAGAGCACTCCTTTAGCTGCTGCTGGTGCATTGGCAACAGTACCTGATGAATATGCAGACAAAATGAAGACAACTTTGTCTGAAACTTCATATGCATCAGCAACATTCAATGGCGACTTAGTTGGATATGCATACACAGCTTCAAATGGATACTTCACATATTATGATTCAAGCTTGCCTGGAATTGATGCCATCGTACATGACAACAAGGCTGGAAACATTGTCGATAATATTGAAGATTGGTTGAATTATTGTGAGACACACAACAAAAAATTTGCTTACAATTTGAAGGAAGCCTTCTATACTGTCGGTGCTTTAGTAACATTTGGTGCATCATTCAAGGTTGAGTACAATAGAGATGGTGGAGTCAAGAAGGTCACTTCAGACTTTGCTACTGAAAAAGGTATGAAGGCAGCTAAGATGATGTTGAAGATTATGAAGAGTCCAGCTTTGGTATATACTCAAGATGCTCCTGGAGTTAATGATGTAGCATTCTGTATAAATGGTGCTTGGGCATTATCTAATGATAGCGAAGGAAACAAATCAGCTTATACTGATGCAAAAGTTAAGACTACAACTTTGCCTAATGATACAGAAGGTGGAGTAAAGGCTCATATACGTTCATTTGCTGGAACTAAACTTTATGGTGTCAATCCTTCTAAGTCTAGTGGAAACTCTGATCGTTTGAATGTATTGTATGGAATTGCAGACTATCTTACCAGCGATGATGTACAATCTGCTCGTTTCGATGAATCTCAACAGGCTCCTTCATCCAAGAAGGTCAGTGCTATGGAGAAAGTCACCAGCAATGCTGCAGTCAGTGCATTAGCAAATCAAAGTGCTGATGGTATAGCTCAAGCTAACCTTCCTGGAAACATTTGGACTGCACCTGCTACATTTGCTACTTGGGCTTTTGAGAATGCAACAAATGAAGTCACTGATGATGAAATCATGGCTCAACTTACACAGCTTGATGCATCAATCCAAGCTTCTAAGTAAAATTAGATAATTCAATTCAATTCAATTCAATTTGATACAAGAGAGCAAGGACTCTCTTGTTTTTGATAAAAGAGGGAGAAACTATGACACAGATTGAGTATTTGTCTTTGTCTGGATTTCAAAGATTTTTCTACAATATAGGTCATTTCTTTGTAAAAATTCCAGAAAAAACCGCCTCTTTTTGCTCAAAATTGCCTTCAAAATTAAGTAATTTAGGGCAAAAACTAATATCGCCTGTAGAAACAGTTAAAGATGCTGCTGTCTATGGTGATTGGCGTACACGTCTTTCCTTTTTGATCATGGGCTTCGGCCAAATGACCAGGCGCCAAATAATTAGAGGTTGTTTGTACTTCGCTTATGAAGTTTTCTTCATAATCTTCATGGTATTAGCCGGTGCAAAAAACCTTAGTGCCTTAGGCACATTTGGACAAATGGGTTACACTGAAGTCTTTCAAAATGGAGCACCTGTATATTATTATTACGATGATTCACTTCAGATTTTGATTTATTCTGTAATTGCTATTTTCTTCATTTTGATATTGGCATTTCTTTATATTGCTCAATTAAAAGATTCATTGAAACTACAAAGAGCTTCAATAATCGGAATCAAGACAAGTGATAAAGAGACATTGAACGATATTTTAGATGCTAGCTATCATAGAACATTGCTTTCAATTCCTATGGTCGGTTTGGTTATATTCACGATCATTCCTATTTCAATAATGATTTTGATAGCATTTACCAATTATGACACATATCATTTGACACCAAAGAGTTTGATTGATTGGGTCGGAGTATCAAACTTTGCCCAATTATTCGGTCAATCATCAGAAAATTCAGGAAATGGTGCCGTATTCCTTCAAACATTTGGTCAAGTTTTGCTTTGGACTTTGCTTTGGGCATTCTTTGCAACATTCTCCAACTATTTCTTAGGAATGATTGTCGCTATGATGATCAACAAGAAAGGTATTAAATTGAAGAAGTTGTGGAGAACAATCTTGATTACAACAATAGCCGTTCCTCAGTTCATTTCATTGTTGTTGGTCAGCCGTATGTTCAACCAAGACCAAGGATTCATAAATTCAATCCTTAGACAATGGGGATGGATAAATGGTAATATTCCTTGGTTGATAGATGGAACTCTTGCCAAAGTAATGATAATCCTCATTAACACTTGGATAGGTATTCCATATACAATGTTGATATGTACCGGTTTGTTGATGAACATTCCTGGTGATTTATATGAATCTGCAAAGATTGATGGTGCCTCACCTGCAAGAACATATTTCAAGATTACTCTTCCTTATATGTTGTTTGTCACAACACCTTACCTAATCTCTCAGTTCGTCGGTAACATCAACAACTTCAACGTCATTTACTTGTTGACACAGGGAGGACCAAACTTCACATACTCTTTAGCAAATGTTCCTACACAATTAAATGGTGTCGGAAAAACAGACTTGTTGATTACCTGGATTTACAAGATTTGTATGACTAACGTATACAAGGATTATGGAACTGCTGCCGTGTTAGGTATTATGGTCTTCGTTATAGTAGCGTTCTTCTCCTTGATTTTCTACAACAACTCCAAATCAGTTAAGAATGAGGAGGATTTCCAATTATGAACAATAGTTCAACAAGAAAACTTGCTTCACATCGTAGACGTACGATTGCGTCTAATACAGCTATATACATTATATTGATTATAATGTCTATAATTTGGTTATTCCCATTCGTATATTTGATTTTAGTTTCATTTGCAGATTGGACTACCTATACTTTCAGTGATTTCATTCCTACAACATGGACGTTAGATAATTACGCTAGATTGTTCAATTTTTCAAAGGAAGCAACTTATCCTTTTTGGAAATGGTGGCTTAATACATTCGCTATCTCACTCATCACTGCCGTAATACAAACCGTCTTGCAGTTAGCTAGTGCGTATGCATTATCCAGACTTCGTTTCAAAATGCGTAAGCCTTTGATGAACCTCATGCTAATCCTTGGAATGTTCCCTGGATTCTTGGGTATGGTCATCATCTATTTCGTCCTTAAGATGATTGGTCTTTCAGCAAATATCTATTCATTGATATTGATTTATATCAGCGGATCAGCAATGGGTTACTACATTGCTAAAGGATACTTCGATACAGTTCCTAAGTCATTGGATGAAGCTGCTATGATAGATGGTGCAAACAAGAATACAGTCTTCTTTAAGATTATTCTTCCTCTATCTAAGCCTATTGTCGTCTACACATTCTTGATGGCCTTTGTAGGACCTTGGGGAGACTATATGCAAGCTTCATACCTCGCACAAGGAAATCCTAATATGTTCAACGTTGCAGTTGGTTTACAACAGATGATTTCAGGAAAGAACTCTATTCTTATTTACTTCCCTACATTCTGTGCCGGTGGTGTCTTGACATCAATTCCTATTTTGGCCTTATTCTTCTGGCTACAAAAATATTATGTAGAAGGTGTAACTGGTGGAGCAGTCAAAGGATAAAATATGAAAAAACAAATATTCTTACTATTATCTAGTTGTTGCCTCATATTGAGTTCCTGTGGAGAAAGCCAATCTTCTAGCCAAGTCCCACCTTCTACCCAAGTCCAACCTTCTAGCCAAGTCCAACCTTCTAGCCAAGCTAGAGAGCCTGATGAAGACGACAACTATAGATCTTATTATCAAATCTTTGTCGGAGCATTTGCTGATTCTAATGGAGATGGCGTCGGAGATTTGAAAGGAATCGAAGATAAACTCGATTATATTAGTGATTTGGGATTTAGAGGAATTTGGCTTTCGCCAATATTCCAATCACCCTCTTATCACAAATATAATACAGAAGATTATTTCAAAGTGGACCCAAGTTTAGGAACAAATGATGATTTGATTTCACTAGTGAGAAAAGCTCATGAAAAAAACATCAAAGTTATTCTAGACTTGGCTATCAATCACTCTTCTCGAAGAAATGAAATGTATAAGAAAGCCAAAGCTGCTTATGCAAAATTAAAAGGGGAAGCTAATGGCAATGAACAAAATCTTCTCACTGGATTAAGCCAAGATGAAATAGAAGAATATAGTCGATTATATGTGTTCGATGACAAAGGACAAAACCCGGGCGGAAAAGTTTTTAGAAGAGTTGACGGTCATTCTTTCTATGTAGAGTCTACATTCGATTCAGATATGCCTGAATTCAACTTCGATTCAAATCTAGCTTGGACATACTTCAATTCAATAATCGATCACTACATGAATGAAGTTAAAGTTGATGGATTGAGACTAGACGCTGTTAAATATTATTATTTAGGTGATGGTCAAAAAAACTATGTTGCCTTAAATAAGATAGAAAAGAGAGTCAAAGAAGATAATCCGTATGGATATGTGGTCGCAGAGAACTGGAGTAGTAATGGTATAATCGATGCTTACTATAAAAATACAAATATTGATTCTTACTTCTATTTTCCAGCTCAAGGGGCATCCGGATTTATCGGAGCTGTTCTAAAGAAGATAGGTCAAAGATCTACTTTCTTAGATGGTGAGAAATCGATGATAGAAGGTAGTTATGGAAAAATACCCGCTCCATTCCTATCAAATCACGACACAGGAAGATTTACCAGATCCAAAGTTGCTGATGCAAAATTCTTATATGGTTGCTTTGCTTCATTGACCGGAAACACCTTCAGTTATTATGGTGATGAGATTGGAATGGCTGAAGGTGGTAATTCTGACCCTGATTATAGAACTCACATTGAATGGGGAGATTCATATAGCTGTAAAGATTTTAGTGGATCAAAACCTTCTACTTATCCAATGGGCTCAGTCAAAGATCAAATTGAAGATTCAAATTCCTTATTAAACTACATCAAAAAGGCTAACAAGATTAGAATGTCTAATGATGCTATTATAAAAGGAAAGATAACAAACAATTCTGATGAGTATACTAAAGAAAACCTTCTTCTTTCAATAGATAAAAAAGTAGATGATAAAGAAGTTAGAATTGTCTATAACTTCGATGGAACTAAAACATCCACATACAAAACTAGCGATGGATTTGAAAAAGTTCTTGACGAATTAACTATAGACAACACTACAATAGAAAATAAAGGCGATTCATTCGAGATGAAGCCGTATTCGATACTATTCCTAACAAAATAAGGAGAAAATATATGGCAAGCGTAAAACTAGAACACATTTACAAAGTATATACTGGAGGCGTGAAGGCAGTCTCCGATATGACACTCGACATAAAAGATGGCGAGTTCATAGTCTTTGTCGGACCTTCCGGATGTGGTAAATCAACCACACTTCGTATGATTGCTGGTTTGGAACAAATATCAGCAGGTGAACTCTACATCGGAAATCAAGTCGTAAACGATGTTGAACCTAAGGATAGAGATATAGCAATGGTCTTCCAGAACTATGCTTTGTATCCTCAAATGACTGTCTATGAGAACATGGCATTCGGATTGAAGCTTCGTCACATTCCTTCCGATGTCATTCAACAAAAGGTTATGTGGGCTGCCAACATCCTCGGATTGACTGAGATGTTGGATAGAAAGCCTAAGGCGATGTCTGGTGGACAGCGTCAGCGTGTCGCTTTGGGAAGAGCTATTCTTCGTGATCCTAAGGTCATGCTTTTGGATGAACCTCTTTCTAACCTCGATGCTAAGCTTCGTACATCTATGCGTACTGAGATTGCAAAACTTCATCAAAGATTGAAGACAACATTTATATACGTTACTCACGACCAAACCGAAGCTATGACTTTGGGTGATAGAGTCGTCGTTATGAAGAAAGGTACCGTGCAACAATTCGATACACCTAAGAACCTTTACGAATTCCCTGCAAACAAGTTCGTCGCTGGATTCATCGGAACTCCTCAAATGAATTTCTTCAACGGAAAAATTAAACGTGATGGAGAGAAAGTTATAATAAAATTCGATAAGAGTGAAAAGGAGTTGGAAACTTCTTACTATGACTTTATTAAAGTCAATCCTTTGTATCTCGATGGTAAACACGATATCACAATGGGTATCCGTTGTGAGCACCTCCATATCTCTACTGAGGAAACAAAAGCTTCTTTGCCTGTCAGAGTAACACGCTTTGAGGAATTGGGAAGTGAAGCTTTGATTTATGGTGAAATCGACTTGAATGATGAAGAGATGACCGACAAGGAAGCCAACATCATCATTAAAGTTCCTTCCATACCAGAAGATATTCAAATTGGAAAAATCATTCATGTATCCATGGATATGGATCACACTTATTTCTTCGACAAAGAGACCGAAGAAACTATTGTTCCTCGTATACCTACAGTCAACAAAATCAATTGTAAAATTGATTCTGGAGAGAACGGTGAAAAGTATTTGTCTTTCTTAAATGCTAAATTGCCTCTTCCAAAAGAAGCAAAAATCATTCTAGGAGAAAAGATAGTACAAGATGGAATATTGTCCATCCCTAATGACGCTTTTAGATTGGATGGAGGCGACATTAAAGCTACTTGTTTGAAGACTGAAATTATTGGCGACGTAAAGCTATTACACCTCGATATAGGTGGTAGAGTTGTGTTTGCTTTAAGTGATAAAGAAGTTCCTTCTAACACAGATATGAATATAGGAATTGATTTCTCACGTATCAGTGTTTCAGAGAATAGTGAAGAAGTTATCGCTCCTATCGATCAATTCGACTCTTTCAATGGAAACTTCTACAATTTAAAGACTGCCTTGAGTCAGACAAATAATAACCAAAAGTTCTTAGATGAAAAGGCAAGAAGAGAAAAAGAAGCCGTAGAAAAATATGATGCATTGATTGCCCAGGCCCATGAAGATTACAAGAGAGATTACGAAAACACAATCCCTGAAGAATTCAAAAATGCCGATAGAATCGAAGACCCAGCAGCTAGAAATAACACATATTCCGAATTGGTTAAAACTAGAAAAGAAAAGGCTAAACTTGACTTGGAAAGCTTGAAAAAGCAAAAAACCGAGAGCATTGCAAAGCTTAAGCATGCAAAGGACGATACTTTAAAAGACTTGAAAGCAAAGCATAAAGCTGATGTAAAAGAAGCCAAGGCTAAGAATAACGAGCTTTACAATGGCCTTAGAATTCAAGAAAAGCAATCTTATGAGGAATTCGTAAAGACAAATAAGGATCGTGAAGCTTTGAGAAGAAGAAAAGATGAATATCGTATGTTCATGTCCACATTCACTGATCAAAAAGCAAATGCCTTAGAAGAGAAAGTGAAAGGAATAGATATCAACTTCGATAATGAGGTAAGCAAGGTTAAAGCCACCTATAAGAGAGGTGTCAATGGTGCAAAACAAGCCTATAATGAGAAAAAGAAATTCTATGCTACCTTTGTCGATCCTATCAAGAGCTTAAAAGCACATTACGAAAAGAAATATGCCGACCTTGAAAAGGAAAAGAAGAATGCCATTGTCATGGCCGGTAATGTCTTCCTCTTCAATGTCAACAATTATTACTTCTTCTCAAATTCTGTGATTTCCGCAAAGTTGATTCAAGGCTTAGGAACAAAGGTATTCAGCAAGAATTATTTGATTGAAGTTCCTCATAATGCCTATTCGATATCAGAAGATGATGGAATAGATGCAAAGGTCATACATATTGCTGATTATGAAAATGTCAAATTCGTAAAAGTTCAGTACGAAGACAATTTTAAGCAAGTTCACTTTGCTTCATTTGAAACTGATAAAGAATTTGAAATCGGACAACAAATAAAGATTGTATTCGATATCACAAAATGTCATATCACTGAGACTGGAATGAACATCCGTCTCTACTAAGGAGGTTTTTATGAAGAATAAACTCTTATCACTATCCTTATTATTGGCGTTGACATTGTTAGGAAGTTGCTCTTCAAAAGTTTTGTCTAAAGAAGAATACACTACTTTGGGTAAACAAATCACAAGTAAGTTTGAAGCACCGACTGCTACAAAATATAAAGCAAATTTTGAAGGCTATTTCAAGAATTTGTGGGACTCTGAAAATTATCCATGCTCATTGAAGGGTTTAGTGATGACCATTAAAGAAGGCGAAGCTGCCGATGCAGGATACGATGCCGAATCTGCCTTGTTTGCAATGCCTACTAAGATCAACACCGAAGAATTCGAAGAAACTTATGACACTTTGAACTCATCATTGGCTTCAACATCAACAAGCCTTGGAAGCATCAACTATATGAAAGTCAGTAAAACTGATGAAGGTGGATTGTTGTTTGCGACCGAAAACGTGAGTATGAAATTATTCTTTTACGGCTTGAAGAGCGACAAAATCCAAAAACAAACCAAAGCCACAAAATGTATCGCTCATTGGACAGTATATGTAGCGTATGATAATACTGGTTGTATCCAATATGAGCAGGCCTTTATCAATCAAACATATACTAGCGATAGAGAAGCCAATGGAAATATAAAGGCAACATATACATTATCCGATGAATAAAAGAAAATTTATTATTCCTGCACTTCTATTTGCATCTTGCATCGTTTCTTGTAAAGCTATTCCAGAAGATATCGCTTCTTTTTTGAGGAACATAACTTACTATAATGCGGTGAACAAATGTAAGATTATTACATATACAAGTGAAATGAATGTTTATGATAACAATCAATTTAAAGGTGATGTAATCGGTCAAAAGATCAGCAAATTCACATACAAATACGAAGGTGTTACCGATTCAAACATCGATATTCTTTATTGTACATACGATGTGACCTATTCCGGAACACTCGTATCAGAGGGATTAACGCATCAAAATAAGATCATAGAATACTCAAAAGAAAAGGATACTTATCTGGTAGATGTAATAGAAACTAAGGATAATAAAGAAGAGAAGAAAGATGCTGAAGATAAAGGAAACGGATATTATTCTAGTTTAGTATCCAAAATCTTTGGTGAATCCGATACATATATGTATGGTTTATATTATGGACAATTTTTGAAGACTCAATCTAATAGGTTTTCCGACTTGATGACAGTATCCGAAGATAAAGAATTTATAACTTATGATCCTCCCATGTCTGGAGAATCAGAGAATAGAAGGAATCAATATTTAGATATAGTTCTAAATGTTGATAAAATCGGAATGCTCACTTCATACATAGGAAAATACTACAACGATGAGACTCAACAGTATTCATATGAAACTATAAAAATTAATTACGAATACAAAGGAGACTAATGATGAAAAACGGTAATTTATCGTTTTATGAAATTTATCCAACTTCCTTCTACGATTCAAACGGAGATGGAATTGGAGATATCAAGGGTATAATCAAGAAACTTGATTATGTAAAATCCTTGGGATTTAAAGGAATTTGGTTCAATCCATTCTTCTTGAGCAACTTCAAAGATGGTGGATATGATATCATCGACTTTAAAAAGATTGATCCGAGATTTGGTACAAATGCCGATGCTTACAGATTGATCAAAGAATGTCATAAAAGAGGTTTGCTGGTCATCTTTGATTTAGTAGCTGGTCATATGTCCTGGGACTCTCCTTATTTCAAAGACTCTGCTAAATCCAAAATGAACAAAAACAGCTCGATGTTCATTTGGACTGACAACGCTTGGACTTGGGATTCAGACTATGCCGTAATAAGAGGTTTGTATGACAGAGATGGTGCCTTCATGGTGAACTTCTTCGTGCACCAACCTGCTTTGAATTACGGATTCAATAAAATCACAAGACCTTGGCAACAAAAGACAACTGACGAAGGTCCTAAGAAAACAAGAGATTTCATAGTCGATGTCATGAAATTTTGGTGTTCTAAAGGAGTCGACGGCTATAGATGTGATATGGCTGATTCCTTAGTGAAAAACGATACTGACAATAAAGATGCAACCCAAGAATGTTGGAGATACATGTTTGGAGAAGTCAGAAAAGAATATCCAAATATGATTGCTGTATCCGAATGGTCTAACCCACACCAATCATTAAACGGTGGATTCGATATGGACTTCGTGCTAGATCACCAATCAAATTTCTCCTATGCTTTCTTTAGAAAAGGCCATGAGTATGAATCTGATGGAAAGATGCACGGCCAGCCATTATTCGAAAAGTCCGATCAAGAATTATATGACACGGCCATTAAAGATTTAGTCAATAGAATCAAAGAACAAGAAGATAAACCCGGTCATTATCTTGCTCCGATTTCTGGCAATCATGACACTTTTAGAATCGCAGATTCCCTAAAAGGTGATGATTTGAAACTAGCCTATTTATTCTTGTTTACAATGCCAGGTATTCCTTTCGTTTTCGCTGGTGATGAAGGAATGCAAACTACAAGACGTGGCTATCCATCAAAAGATGGTGGATTCCAAAGAACTGGTGCAAGATTTGTAATGAATTGGGACAAATCCATGAAGAATCATGGATTTTCCAAAACTGATGGACCTCTATATCTACCCTACAACAACAAGGACAAAGATATAGAAAGCCAGATAAAGGATGAGACAAGTTTGTTGAATCTAATCAAAGCATTGAATAAACTTAGAAATACAAACGAAGATTTAACAAAGCATGATGGATTCGAATTGTTAGACATGCCTTTATCCTATAGAAGAGGAAAAACTTTGATTGCCATGAACCTCAAAGATGAGCCAATGGAGATCGATTTGAAACCTGGTTTACTTGAATTATCGATAGGAAGCATAGAAGTTAAAGAAAACAAGATTATCCTCCCTAAACATGCTGCTATCGTATATAAAGAAAGATAAATTAAGTAATTTTAAGAATACGATATGAGTTGGTAAGATATGATTTGATACAATACGATTAAACTTAAATTCTAGTAAAAAACGCCATATAAAAAGCCAAGGATTCTAGCCTTGGCTTTTTTGTATCTATTCTCAAATTATTATTAAACTAAAGTTGCTCCACCATCTACCAAGATGAATTCACCTGTGACATAAGAAGATGCGTCGCCAGATAAATATATGACAGTTCCATTCAATTCACCCTTGGCACCCGGTCTTCCCATAGGATTTATTTGACCGTAATAGCCTAAGAACTGAGGTGATTTAAACAAGGTGTTCTGTGTCATTTCTGTTTCGAATAATCCAGGTCCAATAGCATTTACAGTAATGCCGTATTTTCCATAACTATCAGCCATTCCGATAGTCAAACCTAAGACAGCAGATTTAGATGCGTTGTAAGCATGTCTTATAAATCTATCATCCTTATCTCCGACCACGGCATTGACGCTAGCTACATTTACGACTTTTCCATATTTTTGTTCGATCATATGAGAAATCACGTACTTGCTAAAGAGAAAATCAGATCTGACATTAGTATTGAAAGATTTGTCCCAATCTTCAACATTCAACGAATCGACTCCGCCTCTCACTGCAATTCCAGCATTATTCAGCAAAATATCGATATGACCAAAAGCTTCTATTCCTTTTTGAACAGCATTTTTTATTTCATCTTCAGCCGTAGCATCGCATTTAACAGCTAGACATTTTCTTCCCAAGGCTTCTATCTGCTTCTTTACTTCCTCTAATTTTTCGATACGTCTAGCACAGATGATGACATCAGCACCATACTCAGCATATGCAACAGCCGCTGAAGCTCCAAGTCCGCTACTGGCACCATTGACCAAAGCTACTTTTCCAGTCAAATCAAACAAATTTTTCATAACTACCCTCCATTACCTTGAAATTATAAAGAAGATTTAAGGAAGTTGTCATTCAAAAATGATAAAAGAGGTATAAACCTATATCATTTTGATAAAAACTTGAATGAATTTTTTAAAGAATCATCATTTTTCAAATCAATCTTTGTAAATATTCTTTCGAGTTTAGTAGTCGTATGGAAGATAAATCTGTTAGATAGATTAGAAATAAAAGATAGAATCGGATAAGAGAATATGAATAAGAAGAGCAACCAAATCCACGCTAGTGGAACTTCACCGGATAACCAGTAAAGGCATGAATTTTTTCCAAATAATAGGATTGGTTTCATTCTTACATCCTTAGGCACACTATCTACTCCCAAGAAATAATTAGGAATCAATAACAAGAAGAATAAGACACAGAATACTACTACTCCAAATGCGAAGATTCTAAATTTATTCAAAGGCATTATTGTCTTCAAAAGAACCGCAAATGATGCTATAACACAGCTCAATATTGCTAATGGCTCCTCTAAAACAATTATATTTCTATAGAAATCCTGGCTAGAGAATGACCCGGATAGAACTAATGAATTATAAAGTGTTTGAAAGTCGTTGTAGCTCAATTTACTACCAGAATCATATTTGATTTCTTCCATCAAAGTAGCACCATATCTAGTCTCGACTATAGCATATGGAATAATATTAGTGAATACTAAACTCTGTACAGTCACTACGACAACCAATAAAAATAAAGAAGAAGGAATAGACTTAGATAAGACATTAGTGAAGAATTTCCCTTTTATCTCATCATTAGTATCTTCAAGTCCTAATAGGAATCCACCTAAACCTGTAATGAACCAAGTGACAAGATATAAACCTTCTATTGAGTAAGGAAGATGACCGAACAATGGCGAGAAAGCAGATAATCCTAAAGCCAAGAAAGACTTCATTAAGAACAATGTCGAACTTCTCTCGATATCGTTGACACTCTTCCTACCTTCTTTGATAATCTCTGGCATATGGATGAAAGAACCATCCATGATAGTGACATCAGCTACTTGCGATACAGCAGGAGCAGCTCCTTCATGAGAAATAGCGACAGAACAATCACTAGCCTTACAAGCCAATAAATCATTGAGGCCATCGATGACCATGGTGACTTTTTTCCCTTGCTTTTGAATAGCTTGAACCAGTAACTTCTTTTGCTCAGGTGTACACCTTCCAAATACGACTTTATCTTTTATCAAAGTGGGTAAATCTTCATCTTTAACTCCGGTTAAATCTACATAATTTTCTGCACCGACAAATCCTAATCTCTTTGCGATATACGAAGCAGTCAAAGGATTATCACCAGTAAATATTTTTAATTCGACATTAGATTTAATCAAATGCTCAATAGCATCTTTAACATGAGGTCTAATCTCATCAGACAAGACTAAATAACAAAGCGGAATAACCTCATTAGTTTTGATATTCTTTTTGACGAACACCATGATTCTATAGCCTTGTTTAGCTTTATTATCCATTTCTTTTAAAAGAGATTTGAATGAATCATCGAGCAGGAAAGAAGGAGCTCCTAATGCAAATAAGAAATCAGGTTCATCTTCGAATACACATCCAGAATATTTAATTTTAGAATTAAATGGAACGATTTCCTTGGCATTAGGATTACTACCATCGTTCTTGAACTCCCTCCTCAATGCATTTATAGACTCTGAATTATCTGGAACCAAAGCTAATACACTCTTAAGTCTTTTAACAACATAAGAAGAATTGCTATATATGAATTGAGTCGAATTTAAAACCATTTTTCCAGTGGTCAAAGTTCCTGTCTTATCAAGACAAACAACTTTGGAATAAGCCAATCCTTCGACTGCTCTGAGCTCTCTGATCGCAGTGTTTTTCTTATATAAAGAAATAATAGATAATGCACATCTTGTCGAAGTCAGTAAGACCAATCCAGTCGGGATTGCACCGACTATAGTAGTTCCAATCTCAACAGCGATAGATTGAATCGAGCTATTAGTAATAGTTAATCCGTGGGAAATTATATTTTGATAAGCTGTATAGCCAGTCACACAGGCAAAAGGGATTATCAATAAAGATAGCATCAATACAATGACATGTACTCCCCTAACCATCTCAGATTTAGGCTTCTCTTGTTTTTGAATTTCTTTCTTCAACTTATTGGAATAAGTCTTTTTACCTACAGCGGTTACTTTGATTTTTGCTGTTCCTTCATTCACAATAGTTCCACCCAAGACCATATCCCCTACAGATTTCTTCTTTTCTATTTGTTCACCTGTCAACATGGATTCGTTTAAAGCCAAAAATCCATCCAATATAATTCCATCCACTGGAATTTGTATTCCTCTTTCAACTAAGATCAAATCATTCTCGACGATGTCATCAGTCATTATTTCGACTATTTCTCCACATCTTAGCACTTTGATTTTAGGTGTATTTACAATTCTCAATTTATTCAATGTTCGTTTAGCTTTACACTCTTGATAAACTCCGATAATCAAATTGATGAATACTATGATCAAAAAAGCGTATTTGCTAATTCCAAATTCGCTATTACCAAATCCGACGCCTAAGATTAAAAAAGCAATGGCGACTCCGAACAGAATAATATTGAACCAATTAAATAAATTCTTTATGACTATAACAAAATAAGAGCTCCAAAAATCCCATATCGGTCTATTTGAAAGCTTATTCTTTATTTGAATTGATACTTCCTCATCAGAAAGACCATTCTTCAAAAGAAAACTATCCTCAATGTTTAGAGATTTTTGTGGGTTCTTATTCATCTTAACCTACTTAATTTTTCTAGCTTGGTTACAAGCAGCAACTACTTCCTTAACCTTATCGAATGAATCTATACGACAACCGCTGGCGCAAAGGTGTCCACCACCGCCGAATTTGACTGCTACTTGTTGGACATCATATGAACCATCACTTCTAAATTCGACTCTTATTTGACCATCGTTTTGCTCACAGAACGAAACCCAAATAGGATGATTATCTAACTGAGAGATTAAATTTACCTTGCTGCCGGCATCATTCTCAGTCATTCCTAATGGAAGATAATTTTCCTTATGAATTTCAACATAAGTCACCAATCCATCAAAGACAAAATGAGAATATACAAAAGATCTAAATCTCAAATCGACACTCTTTTGTTTATATAAATCCCTATAAATCGATTTGTAATCAGTTCCAGCTAGTATTAATTTTTCCGCTATTTCTAGAGTCTCTGGTTCCGAATCAAACTGAAATCTTCCAGTATCAGTAATGAGGCCGACAAATAAATAAGGAGCCGCTGAAGAAGGAATCTTTCCGTAGAAATCCAATAAGCATTTAGATAAGACCCAAGTTGCGCTAGGTGCATCTTCTACTCTATAGACAGGAAAATCCACTTCTGAAGATTTAATATGATGATCTACACAAACAATCTTCTTGGCTTTTAAGAATCTTTGATCCTCAACTCTATATGAGTCAGAGACATCGACAACAACAGCCAATGAATTTTCAATAACATCATCACCAATTTGATCAGCTTCTTCTATAAACGAAGGTAAGTAGCTTGGATGAGTTCCAACACCGTAGACTTTCTTGTCGGGGAATAACTCCATGATTGCATGTTTCATTCCCATGACACTTCCGACACAATCACCATCCGGATTCTTATGGCCGAAAAAAACAATAGAATCAGCTTCTTCTATCGCTTTAAAAACAATTCTTTCTTCTTCAGTTATCATTTTATATAGTCCTTTCTATCAAAGTGGTCTCTTCACTGACTCAACATAAGGTGTGGGCGTTGATCCACCAGCCGTCTTTAGGCCAAATTTTTCACCCCAGCCATTGAAATAATTCAAATATTCCTGGAAGTCATTATAGTGATTATAAGTATAGAATACAAAGTGAGTATTCACATCATTTTCGTACTGACTATTTTCAAAATAAGAATAACAAATTCTAGCAGCTCCTCTCACGATGGTTTTTCCATTGTTGTAGACTCCGACTGGATATCCGTTACCAGTATCAGTTCCGGTAGTTCCTATATCCATTTCATGATAGTCTATATTCACAATCTTACCATTATATTGTATCGATTGAGGCAGCTCCGGTTCATTAGGATATTTTTTGACATCATTAGAAAAGTAATTGTCATTTACTCTCAAGTATTTACCCCAACCATTGGAAGAAGGTCTAGTTTTTGTATTAGCCACTTGATTACTAGGAGTACTACCAAAGGCAAAGACATAAGCAGCTACTTGCTCTAGTGTCACATACGCTCCACCTTTAAAAATCTTATCTACTTCATTTCCTAAAGAATCCACGATCGTGTAAGCATTATTGTTTTCTGAATAGTATGAGTTTGAATTTCTAATAAATTTACCATCATAAGTCGGTCTATTAGAATCGATTGTAGGAGTAGCGATTTGTTCATCCAATGAACCAGACATGAAGTAATGCTGAGTTCTATATTTAGCATCAGAATAAGAAATTGCTTCCTTATAATTTGAATAGAAAACATTAGAACTTATATTCTCATAAGGATCGTTATCAGTTACGGTAAATAATAATTCTTTAGATGATTTGTCACCAATCACAGCTTTGACTCCAAATGTTCCTGGATTAAGTCCTAATACAACATCGTTATCAACTTTTCCATAATCTTCACCGCTTGAAATGTAATACTCGGCATTTGGGTAGTTGCACACCAAGTTTACACTATCTCCTATATCGAGAGTTGTATTCTCAACAGATATAACTATTGAACCATCCTCTGGTTTCTCATCAGGAATATCATCTTTTTTTTCGATGACTTCAATATTGATGTAGTCTGCAAGATTCAAAGAAGGAACGCTGGCAAATATAATAGCTTCACCAATCATTAATCCTTGTACTTCACCACTTTGATCTACGGATACGATATCAGGAGAATAAGATTCCCATGTTATCTCCAACACTTTGTCTTGATCACCACCAATCAAAGTATAAGACAATCTCATTTTCTCACCTATTGTCAGTTTAATACTATCTTCGGTGATATTAAAAGAAGGGGTTACTGTGGCAGAAGAAGTTCTATCTTCGGTAGTTCTATCAGATTTACTTGTTCCTTTAAAGTCCAAATCACAACTAGCCAAAGATAAACTAATACAAGACAACAAAAACAATTTAATAAATTTCCTGTTCATAATCATTTTAAAAGCCGAATTATTTTATCATATTGTTCACAAATCAAAGTTTAACTTCCTTATAGGAAGATATAAACCATTTATACAAACTACATCAACGGACTCCAACATTGGAGAATGATGGCAAAGAATCTAAAGAAAATATTATGTTTTTTAGCTGACTCGGGTTTGATTTGAGTTGATTTCTCAAAGGATTTTTGAAAATCTTCATTAACATCTCTAATGATTTCTTTATCATTAGTATAAACTGCACTTTCAAATTGTTGATAAAAGCTACGCATATCTATATTGATAGAACCCATGATGGTTTCATCATCGGATAACATAACTTTAGAATGGACAAAGCAGTTGTTCAATGTATAAATCTTTATTCCATACTTGAGCAACGCTTCGGCATTTGCCATGCTGACCATATAGACCAAGGGTTTATCGGGAACATCTGGTAAGATGATTCTTACATCTACTCCACTCATAGCTTTGTTCTTCAAAACATCATAAATAGGATCATCTCCGACAAAGTAGGGTGTCATTATATAAAGTCTCTTCTTGGCACTCATCATCAATTTGAGGTAAGCATTCTTACCGATAGGAACAGGATAATCCAATCCGTCGACATAAGGAACTACCAAAGACTTTGATTCTTGTTTCTCATAAAGATTCATGAATTGACTGAAATCTTCGTGTTTTCTACTAACAAACTCATAATGCCTTAAAAAATCTAGAATCATTCTATCGACTGCTTCTCCTTCGACTTTAATACCTTCGTCTTTCCAATATCCGTACATTCTCTTTTCATTCGTATATTCATCAGCTAAATTAGCACCACCGGTATAAGCCACCTTACCATCAACAATAATATATTTTCTATGGTCTCTATAATTTTGTCCAAATGTAAGTATTGGAGTAAGTTTATTAAAAGAGTAAACATGAATTCCCATCTTAATCATTCTATAATAAGTTTTATCTTTTAACTTAGCGTGGCTACCAAATGAATCATAAATGATTCTAACTTCCAATCCTTCTTTAATCTTAGGCTCGACCAAATTTAAAATTCTATTCAATAATCTTCCATCAGAGAAAATAAAGAACTCTATGAAGACATACTTCTTGGCATTGGCAATTTGTGTCAAAACATCATCGAAGAGCTTGGCACCCGTATCAAAATAAGTCAATTTAGTGTTTTGATAAGCTTCAAATCCTCCAGCATTCTTCAAATAAGCAGCTACTTCATTATCATTTTCTACACCTTTAGGAATCCACTGCTCTGTTCTATCAAATATCTTTTGATATTTTTTCTTATCACCTCTAAAAAACAATTTATCGCTAGCTAGTATGTACACTATAAAACTAACTGGGAAAAAGACTAGCAAGAATAAGATCCATACAGTCTTACTCAAAGAATTCTTATCACTTACGATAACACTAAGTGCACATAAAATAGATAATACAGCAGTGATCACCAAGTACCAGATAAAGACTTCGGCAACCCATATGCTCAACAATATAAGAATAGCAACTTGGGCTAATATAAGTATGCCCAAAAAACCTAATCTTAAAAGACCTATGAAATTTGAATCGGTCTTTATCTTAAATATCTCCTCTTGTTTACGAGGAATTCTTCTAATACTTCTTCTCATAATCAAGGCCTAACCTTTCTTGTATCTTCTATTATTCTTTTTCTTTCTTTGACTAATGATTTAAACTCTGTATTAAATTTCTTGTTCTCCATCTTAAAAGTAGGAATACAAAAACAGGGACATAAGATAAAGAAAACTCCAGAGAGAGAAAGAAGAAATATGGATGCATATAAAGGTATTCCTTCCGGGTATCCAAAATAAAAACAAAGACCTAAGACCAAACAAACGATAAATAGCAAAGAAAAGCTAAGGGCGAATATCTTAGTCCATTGATGTTTCTTAACCTTGGCTTTATTTAATTTTTTTACATTGCTTTCAAATTCCACTTCAAGCAATTGGAGTTCTTCCTTATTGTCGATAAAGTGATCTCTTTCAAAAACAATATGATATGTTCTATGAAAGATAGCATCCCTTTTTTCCGAAGAAATCTTCCATCCAAAAACTGAATAATAATACTTGACTTCTTCCAAACTAGAGACATCAACCATCAAAGATATCGTGTCGTTCTCCATGCCTATTTCTTTCAAGGCTTCTTTTAAATTCTTTTCCATAGTATTTATTAATATATACGAAAGTTAAAAGAAATGAATATAATAATTTTAATTAAATAAAGGGTATGTGCAATCGATAGATAAATCGAGTTAAATAAATGGTAATATACTACCGATTTACAGACAGATTATGGAAAAGAAAATTAAACATTCGAAAGAATTAAATTTCAACTCAGAAGCTAAAAGAAATTTTATCGATTATATAAAAAAAGAAAAAAGAACCTTTGATGAGTATCCTTTAAATGAAATCGACAGTCTTATATTTGCTTGGATAAGTTATCTTCAAATTCCTAAGGATGTTGTAAAAGAATTAGATTCAAACCCTATAAGCCTAAACAAACTTCTATCGAAAGAAAAAGTAATAAAAAACATTGATAAGCTTTATAAGCCAAAGAAAAGCCATGAGTTTTTCAAATCTATAAAGGAATCTAAAAGATTCAAAGATATAACAATCTGTGACTTCGTATCAAAAGAGAATTTAAATAATAATCTTCAATACGGAAGTACATTGTTTCATCTTCCTGACGGCATAAAAGTCATAGGATACAAAGGAACTAATTCAACGATGAATGGATGGAACGAAGATCTGGATATGTGCTTTGAATTCCCCATTCCTTCTCAAGAAGAAGCCTTGATTCAAACCACTAGAATCATGAACAAATATCCTAATTCCAAGTTCATATTAACAGGTCATTCAAAAGGCGGAAACTTAGCAGTTTATTCGGGAACATTCATAGATGAAGAGAAACAAAAAAATATTATTTCCATATATTCACATGACGGTCCTGGATTTCTAAAAGACTATGCCGAAAAAGAAGAATATTTAAGAGTCAAAAATAAAATCCATAAATTTATCCCACAATCTTCCGTATTTGGACTTCTCCTAGAATATACGACCAACTATAAAACGATTCAAAGCAATGGATTTCTAGTCTATCAGCATTCGCCTTTCACATGGTTAGTCGATTTAAAGAAAAACATATTCATCCCATCACCATCTTTGACTAAAATTGCGACATTGTTTTCCAAAGCTACTTCTTCCTGGATGAATACATTTTCAATAGAAGAAAGAGAAAGAGCTATAAAACTAGTTTTTGGAATAATAATGGAAAACAAAATTCAAACCTCAAAAGATTTGAAAAAGCATATTCCACAAGTGATTATTTCAATATCTAAACTAGATGAAAACGATAAAGAATTCGTCAAAGAAGTACTGAAAGCATTCTTTAGTGCTGGAATCAATCAAGTTAGTCATGAAATAAAAGCAAATCCAAAAATAAAGAAAATTAAGACTAAAAAATCCGGAAATTAATTTTCCGGATTTTGTTTACTTGGTCTTGATGTAAAGTCTCTTGGTCTTGGAGCATTCGTAGGCATAAGCACGAATGATTCTTTCTCCTCCGGCCAAAGAGAACTTAGCAGCAGGCTCCTTTTGAGGTCCTACTTGGATGATATGAATTCCATAGTTTGTCTCTACAGCAATCCAATCGATATAATTCAAATTAGCGGTTGAATGATTAGGAACTGAAACAGTCCAGTTGTTCATCATTCCATGTTCGATGACAGGAGTAAATGCTTGTTCTTGTTCAGCTTGCTCATCGGATTTGTTGATCTCATACATAACTCTTCCATCAGAAGTTAATTTTGATCCGTATTCAGACAATTTGATGACGACATCCTTACCATCTTTGCTCTTTAAAAAACGTATTTTTTCTTCATTGCTAGCCATATCCTTTACCTCCGCATAATGCTTATTTAATTTTAGGCTAATTTCATTAAAATTAAAATGGTTTGCCTGATAAATTTATAAAAAAATATATAAATTTCATCAGCCTGAAATTAAAAAACAGTTTGACTGCTATACCCTACCCCCGTATACTATAGACATAAGGAGAGACAAACTATGGAAACTAAAGAGAAAAACTGTTGTAGACAGACAAAGAGAGATGAGGAAGATAAAAGACAAATAATAATAAGGCTTAATAAAATAATAGGTCAGATGAACGGTGTGAAGAAAATGATAGAAGATGATAGATATTGTTTTGATGTATTATCTCAATTATCTGCTATAGATAAAGCTATAGGTAGTCTATCCAGCAAATTGATTGATCACCATCTACATACATGTGTCGTGGATGACATTAAAAAAGGTGATCTAAAAACTGTAGATGAATTGGCCGAATTATTTAAGAGATTTAATTGAATATGAAGAAAAAATTTAATGTTGATGGCATGGTCTGTGCATCATGCCAGGCCACAGTAAAGCATGCAGTCGAAACAATAGATGGAGTTAAAAGTGCGGATGTTTCTTTGATCAACAATACGATGATTGTAGATTATTCTCCTAAGAAAGTCGATGAGAATATAATCATATCAGCTGTTCAAAAGTCTGGTTATGATGCTTCTATCTATGAAGAAGAACCATATCAAATGATGTTGAACAAAAGAAATAAAGAATTAAAAAAGAAAAAAATAAATCTAATAATCACTTTGGCATTCGTCATATTATTGATGATTTTTGCTATGGGTCCAATGATTGCAATGGAATGTGGTGGAGTGTTTATAACAAACAATCCATTCATCTTAATTCCAATACAATTAGTTCTATTAATTCCAATATTAGTTTTAAACTTCAATTACTTTACCAGTGGCACAAAAGCATTGATTAGCTTGCACCCAAATATGGATTCACTAATATCTATAGGTAGTTTAGCCGCAATAATATACGGATTATATGTTTTCATTAAGATTATTGTTTTACAAGTACAAGATTCATTCTCTAATATGGAAGAAATTCATAAACTTGGAATGAATCTATATTTAGAAAGTGCTGGAACAATCTTAGGCTTAGTAAGCCTTGGAAAATATCTCGAGTCAAAGTCGATAAATTCCACATTAAATGCCATAGGTAAAATGATGAAGCTAATACCTGAAACAGCCTTTGTTATGATTGATGGAATTGAAATTAAAACTAAGATTAAAGATATAAAAATCGGAGATATCATCTCTGTAAAACCTGGAGATAGAATCCCATTAGACGGAGTAATCATATCTGGAAATGGCGATATAGATGAGTCATCTATAACAGGTGAATCAGTCCCAGTCTTTAAGAAAAAAGACTCCAATGTTATATCTGGCACTTTAAATACTAATGGTAGTTTTTTGTTTAAAGTAACCAAAATTGGAAAAGATACGACTTTAAATAAAATTGTTGAATTGGTCTCTCAAGCTAGTGATTCTAAAACCAAGATTACGCAGTTGGTAGACCGGGTTTCTCTATATTTTGTGCCCGTTGTTATTATCTTGAGCATTATCACTTTTGTCGTTTGGGCTTCTATTCCACCTAATGATATATCTTTAGCATTCAACTTCGCAATTTCAGTCTTGGTCATATCATGTCCTTGCTCCTTAGGATTAGCGACACCAGTAGCATCATTGATAGGAGCAAAACTAGGAGCAGAGAATGGAATCCTCATCAAGTCGAATCAAGATTTCTATGAGTTAAACAACGTCAACTGTATTATCTTTGATAAGACAGGAACTATTACAACTGGTAAAATGACAGTTCAATCCATTAATATTCCAAAAGATGATTTAGATCATTTATTGTCTTTAGAATCCAATTCTAATCATCCTATTTCAAAAGCATTGGTCGATTATTTAAATAATCAAAATATCAATGGTAATGATAATCTTGTCTCTTTTGAATATAAACCAGGATTAGGACTTCAAGCTATTATCGATGGTCATATTTATAAATCTGGAAATATAAAATTTATAAATCCAATTTTAAAAAAAGAAGAAAAGGAATTAATAGATTCTCTTTTGAATAAGGGACAAACAATAATTTATGTATCAAAGGATGATGAGTATATAGGTTATTACTCAGTATCAGACACCATTAAGGAATCTTCTAAAAATGCAATTGAAATTCTAAAGAAAAAAGGAAAAAGGATTATTCTATTGACTGGTGATAATGCTAAATCTGCATCTTATTTCGGATCACTAGTCGGAATAGATGAAATTATAAGCGAGGTCAAACCCGAAGATAAATTAAATGTTATTTCAAACCTTCAAAAAGAAGGATTGAAAGTTGCAATGGTCGGTGATGGAATCAACGATTCACCTAGTTTAATAAAATCAGATGTAGGAATTGCAATAGGTGCCGGAAGTGATATAGCCATAGATTCTGCATCGATAATTTTGATAAAGAGTGATTTGATGGATGTAGTTAAGTCTATGGAGTTAAGCAAAAAAGTAAAGAATAAAATCAAGACAAACTTATTCTGGGCTTTCTTCTACAATTCAATTGCAATTCCATTTGCCGCAGGAATCTTATATTTTCCTCCTATTTATTTTGCTTTGAATCCAATGATAGCTTCCCTATGCATGGCATTTAGTTCAATTACTGTCGTATTGAATTCATTGTCATTAAACTTGGTGAATTTTGCGAATTTTAAAAAAATAAGTTAAACTAATACCAAGCTCATTTTATATAGCATTACTATAATAAGACTCGGTAAAAAAAGAGGACAAATAAAAATGTTATCAGTTTTAATGAGTGCTTTTTTATGCTTTTCAACAACTGTCGGAAATATCAATGCTATTTCTGAGCCAAAAAGTAATTTAGGTATAAATGTTGTCACATCAGATGTTGTTCCCAGTGCAAATATTACCTATGGGAGTTATGAATCTGACTGGTTTTATCACAACTTTGTAGGAAGACATAATTGGGTGTCAATAGACTCTAGTTATTATATGGGACGTATAGTAGTTCAACAGCTTTCACCAATTTATAATCCAAACGCTTTAGAAGATTTTCATTTTACGGAATCTATTAGTACAACCGAAACTTCTACCATTTCAACAACAACTAAGCTATCTTCATCTATAACTTCAAGTATTGGGGTCAAGGCTGGCTTAGACAATGTTGTTTTATCTGGAAATTATAAAATCAATAATTCCTATGTCATTGAAAATACGCAAACATACTCCTATAGTGAGCAAACAACAAGAACAGTTACATACAATGTGATAAAAGACAAAGTTAAAAACCATGATTTTTATTTAGGAAGTGTTGCATATGTTTATAAGATTAAGTGTCAAACTTGGCAAATTGATGATTTTTGGTGGGGTTCATATGAAGTATCAGGGTCAAGAACAACCTTTTATACATATCTTACATTAAATCCAACAATAACAATAGCTTTTGCTGACGGTGGGTATATCGATTAAATGAAAACAAATAAAATTTTAGCAATTACTTTAAGTCTTCCATTATCGTTCTGCCCAATATCATGTTCTAATTCTCTGCCTAAAAAAATAGACATGAGTTCTTATTCGATATCAGAAGGATCGACTTTATATAATCAAAAGCTTTGTAGAATTAGTACACCTATTATCGACGGTCAAGGATTTTCTGGTATCAGTTTTAAGACTCCAGATTGGTCATTCTCAACAATGACAGTTTTCTTTAAGAGCGATTGTGCTCTTAATAGAGATGAATTATATACATTTGCAACAAGATATGACAGTGAAGCTCAGTTTGACGAGGAACCATATAGTTGCTTAGGAACAGATTTTTATTCTTATTCCACAAAAACTACCAATAGCCTAGGAGAAACAGAATTTTCCTATGTTCCTAAACAAACAGACAAGGATATTGCTGCATACTATATTGGAAACTTAGTGGAATACAATATAAAAAGAGAAGATGACTCAACATTCGAAGTATATGTATTAATCAGTGGAACATTTGTAACAGTGCTGAATGTCGACTAATTATTAAGCAGTCGTATCTAATTTATTATTCTTCAGCAAGTTCAAATCGATGACTTTGCTATTACCAAGGTCATCGATTTTTATTTGAACAACTGCTAGATTTGGAATCGGTGTCTTGTAATTATATAGCATTGGATTTATGTTTATCAAAATCGACTTCAATATATTTGAATGAGCTACTAAGACTAATTTGGAATTCTTATAATTCTCAATCAAATTCTTATACCCTGAATCGACTCTTCTAAGCAATGATGCATTCTTTTCAAAACCATCAGCATTTTGTAATGAAGGGTTATCGTATATTTCAGAGATATTATCAAAATGAGTTCCTTCCAAAACCCCGAAAGATCTTTCTTTAAATTCATCCATCGTTTTAATGGACTTATCAGTTTGATTCAATTGATATCTGATAATCTGTGCTGTTTCCACCGCTCTTTTTAGAGGAGAAGACAAATAATAATCGAAAGAAATCCCTTTTTCTTTCAAGGCTGCTCCTAATTCAAAAGCCCCTTTTTCTCCTACTATAGAAAGAGGAATATCCTTTTGACCTTGGATGAGTTTATTCAAGTTATAAGACGTTTCACCATGCCTAACTAGATACAGGTCGATCATTGAACAGCTCCTTTATCATTATTAGATTGCAAGTTAGCAACCTTGTTCTTCTTTTTAGAATGTTCTTCTTTTTTCTTTAAATAATATCTATAAATAACATATAAATAGGGCATGCCCAAATTAGTTTCTATCAAAGAATCTATCAGCAATGTAGGAATAGAAGCTGAATTCCATTCTCTAATTCCATATAGAAGGAATGCTCCTTCCCATGCAAATTGAACACCTATTCCAATTAAATTCAACCATAGAATATTCACTCTTTTTTCTTTGGGTACCATAAAGTCATAGATAATCAAAGCCAAATATCCTATAGCTAGGATTATAGCCATAGGACCATGGTAAGCAGTAGTTGTCCTATATGTAACAATATTTCTACTTCCACCAAGTTCGGATATTGCAGGGCATATAAGCCACCATCCAATGACTAATATCAACCATAATTTCAAATCTTTATCTTTACTTATACAAAGCCATAAAAGACTAAAATTAGTTATTCCACTAGATAATTCATGCCATAACAAATACATGGCATATCCTAATTCCGAAGCATATTCACCATTAAAAATAACTACTCTAGAACGACTGACATGATAGAAGAAAACATAATCTACAATGTAATAAACGACACCAAATATCAATCCAATAATTGCAGCATCTTTTCTTTTCTTATAAAACAAGAAACATACATAGAATATAACAAAAATACTATCCAAGATTATATAAAGAAGATTCAAGCTTCTACCTGGAGTTATATTTAAATCCATATTCGCTATTCCTTATAAGTTCCTATCATACATTGTTATTGGTCACTTCTCAAGCATTCCACAGGTTTCTTCTTGGCTGCTTTCAAGGAAGGAATCAAAGCAGAAATCGTCGTTAAAACAACGGCTAATAAAACTAAAACTATCGGATGCCACCAGGCCATATCGGCAATATTTCCTACGTTATAGCTAGGATAGAATGTATTTACCAATGCGTTTATAGGGAAAGTTAATATATAGGTCAAGAAACACCCCAACAACCCACCTACTAATCCAACTATAAAGCTTTCAGATTCAAACACCCAACCTATGTCTTTTTGCGAAGCACCTAAGGATCTTAAAAGTCCGATTTCCTTCTTTCTTTCAAGAACAGACATGTTGGTAACACTAATACATACGATACCCGATCCTATTAATGTGATAACAGCAAATACCTCCAATATGATGTTAGTCATATCGATAGCTTGACCGATATCTTGAGTCATATCCCATGTAGTATCAGTAAAAGCTATGACTTCACTCTTGTCCTTTGCGTGATATGGATCTCCGCCTTCTATCGTATTGTCATACTTGGAATAATCGTTAAACTCATTGAGTTTTTCAATGACAACTTTAGCTTCTGATATAGAATTTGGAAGTAAGACAATTGTAGAAACATTCGCCTGAACATAAGCTAATTGACCTAGAGCCAAGACTTTATTGTAATAAGATTCGACATCCTCTTTAAAGAAGTCGCTGACCAATCCTCTAAGGAAGGATTCAATTGCAGTAGTATCTGTTAAAGTGATTCCTTTGAGTTCATCAGTAGTGAAATCTAAGCCTAAAGAATTCGCAGTAGTGAAATAATTCTTTAAATTAGTATAAGCTTTAAACTTATACAAATATCCATCTGTATAGTTATTGACATCATATGGATTAGATGGATTGAAGTTGCTCGAATAAGTAATATAGCCAGTGAAATATTTTTCCAATATTTCCTGTAATTTTGAATAAGTAATTTCTTCCTTTAACTTGTTGCCATCAAAGAATTCATTAGATAACTCTTTTGCCATATCGATGGATGATATCTTATCCTGTTTTATATAATCACCGGATATAGAATCATATTTGTATGGAGTCTTTCTAACAAAGGCATTTTTGAAATCATCCAGCATCGAAAAGGATTGGTTAAATGATCTAATCGTTTCTAATAGTCCATTCTTTTCATCAGTATTGCTATCCTGAACAAATCCTATTCCCGAATTCATAATACCTTTCTTTATCGTCTTCTTAGGTCTTATTATTCCGACTATCTTAGCTGTTACACCAGTCTTATCTGATTCGTTAGGATTTTCATTAGATAGTTGCTTAGTAGTCTTTGGATAGTATCTATTGATAGTCTTTGTTTTACCATCATCATCTTCTATATTTTCAAAAGAAGGAAAAGCTGTATTTTTAACATCGCCATGGAAATCAGAAGCTTTCACATAACAGTCATCAATACTGAATATTTTATATTCCTTACCGAGAATTTTATCGAAGGTGACAGGTTTTACATGAGTAGTTAAAGTTGCATCATAGACATCTTCCTGGGTATCAGAAGTATTATAAAATCCTAATTCTTTTAAAGTTTTAAAACTAACGGCATTTCTATAATCTACAATCATTACAAGTTCATCTTTAGATGTAGGTAGTTTTCCAGCTAAAAGATCATAATTCTCTTCATAATTATTTATCAAAGGATGAAATACTGTATTGGCAACTGCTGAATTTCCACCAGTTCCACTAGACATAGTAGAGCGCATAGATACATTTACTGTTTTATAACCACTATCTCCATCGACACCTGAATTCTCAATATTCAAGCTACTTGGATAGGATGTTATGACTTTCAAAGAATCATCTTCGCTTCTCTTCATTTTGTAATCAGTCAAAATACCATCATTCTTCAACTCTTGCAGGTAGTTATAAAACTTATCAGTAAAGTTGTTGTATTTATAAGTTTCAGTTCCAGTGGGTGAATAAGTAGGATAGATAGAATCATCGCTGGGATATTCTTCTGTTTGGTTATAGTTAGACCATGAAGCACCGGCAGAAGAAGTAGAATAAGCATTGATCACTATAGGTGCATTAGATCCAGTTACTTGATCGACTCTGTTTACATAAGAGCTAAAGCCGTTTGCCAAAGCTAAAGAAAATCCCAAAGCCATGATTCCAAATGTTGTTGTCAAAGCCACACTCATAGATCGGCCCAATCTATTTACTGTATGTCTTACACCAGTTTTTATAGCACCAACAAAACCCAATCCAACTTTCTTTTTCTTTTCATCGCTTATAAGATTTTCTAAATTATTGCCTTCGATTGCATCTGAATCTGATATGACTTTACCATCTGATAATCTTATGATTCTATCGGTATATTGCTTAGCTAGTTCCTCATTATGAGTTACCATGATAACAAGTCTATCCATGGAGATAGACTTCAATATCGTCATGACATCCCTACCGGATTTTGAATCCAATGCACCTGTAGGCTCATCAGCTAATATTATTGATGGATTTCCCACTATCGCTCTAGCAATAGACACTCTTTGACATTGACCGCCTGACATTTGATGAGGCTTATTGTCAGCTTTATTCTCAAGACCAACTTTCCTCAATGCGGTTCTAGCAAGTTTATCGGCAGATTCTTTTCCTACTCTTCTTATATCTAAAGCTATTTTAACATTGTTCAACGCACTCATCTCAGGGAGCAAATTATACTCTTGAAAAATAAATCCTATCTTAAAGTTTCTATAGCTATCGAAATCATTAGTCGAAAAAGACGAAGTGTCCTTCCCATCGACTATCATATTTCCACTAGTAGGTCTATCCAATCCTCCTAAAATATTGAGTAAAGTAGTCTTACCACAACCAGAAGGACCTAAAATAGCGACAAAACCTTTCTCACCAAATGACAAAGAAACACCATTTAAAGCGTGAAAGACCTCACTACCTTGACCATAATCTTTAACTATATTTTTTAATAGGATCATGTCTTTTTCTTCCCTAAATAATTTTAATTTCAAGTTATTTAAATACAAATTAAATTATATAGGTTTCAACAAAAATAATGATATACTAATTATAGATTTGAAAATGAATTTCATTTTCTAATGGAGAATAAAATGATAGATTTAAAAGATATAACATTCGCATATACGGATAAAACTATATTGAATAATATTAATTTACATATAAATGATGGTCAATTTGTCGGATTGATAGGTCTTAATGGTGCAGGTAAATCGACATTATTAAAAATTATTCTAGGAATTAACAAACCACAAGCCGGAAAAGTAACAGATACATTCAAGAAGAAATCATTTGTCAGTCAATTGACAGGTAATTCAGACTTTATTTTTCCAGCAACTGTAACCGAAGTCGTATCACTAGGTCTTAAATTTAAGCCGTTCTCTTTCATCACAAAGGAAGACAAGCATAAAATTAAAGACATGCTGACAACTATGGGCATCGACAAATACGCAAATTCATCAATCAGTGAATTATCAGGGGGTCAGCAGCAAAGAGTAAGGCTTGCAAAAGCCCTAATATCAGATCCAGACCTATTGATTCTTGATGAGCCTACCACAGGTATGGACGAAGATGGAAGAAAAGAATTCTTAAATTTAATAGAAGATATGCATACTCATAGAAATATGACGATAATAATTGTCAGCCACGCTTTGGAAGAACTGAAGAATGTCGATTCATTATATAGACTTCACGAAGGAAAGATAATAAAAGAAGAAGGCGACTGTCCTATTCACGAAAAGTAAAAAACACATCATTTCGATGTGTTTTTTAATAACTATGAATATCTAAATCAATCTTTTCTTTCTTTTCTTTATCTTTCTTTGGACGAGGATTGTTATATCCAATATAGTAAATATCAATATAAGAACAATAGAGGCAAGCCAAATAAAAGAGAGATGTCAAGCTAGGTAGAGAAGCTATAAATATAGAAATTAATGCACCGTTAGCACCTGCAATTATAAAACTCAGTACAACAGAGACTAAATTTAAAATTAAAACCACGGAAAACAAATTAGCAATGACACCTATTCGTCTTTCGAAGTTATTTTGAAGATATCCATATGATCCTTCGCAAAGTATAAATACCCAAGCCAAGGAAACTATAAATGACAAGACGTAAGAGATGATCAAGGTAGCACCACTATCGACTATCATAAACATTCCACTGACTCCGGAGACAAAATTGGATACAGCTAAATATATTCCAGATAAAAATACGATTAATTTTTGCATTCTAGCATTATTTCTAGCTCTGCCGAAAATCATCATGAATACTCCAACTAAATAGACAAATATTCCACTCAAAAAAATCCTTAAAACATCGAATACATTCGTTGTACCATCGACATCTTGCACCAAAGATAAGATAAAGACTGCACAATAACAAACCAAGCAAAGTATACCAAAAGCAGGTATTAACCAAGAAGAATTCTTCTTTATGAAATTATATATTTTATTCATAAATCCTCCAAACAAACGCCTTTAAACTTTACAACTAAGTTCAATTCATTAAAAGAAAATACAAAAAGAAACCTAATCAAAAAAAATAAACACAAAAATAGAGAAGACAAAAGCCTTCTCTATAAATGAGAACAAATACTATTACTTAGCCTCAGCAACAGGGAGGACGACGGAATTATAAAGTTTCCACATCTGTCCCTTTTGACGATTGCCGGTGTTAGGCTTTTGAATTCCCATACGAACAGAACGATCGATGAGTGAGATAGCATGTTGGAAATCAGCATCGAGAGTAGCTCTCTCAACCTTCTTCTCGACATCTACACGAACTTTCTTCATAGCAGTACGGACCTGTGACTTGTAAGATTTATTACGAAGACGGTTCTTTTCGTTGGTGAGAATATCCTTTTGTTCAGACTTGATGTTTGCCATAGACTAAAAATTATCCTTTCAAATAAGCGTGTTGTATATTACAACAATTAAAGAATATTAGCAAGTTTTATTAATATTTGAAAGCCCTTTTTTAATCGTGGTACGATTTTTTAGCTATGTAATTCATCTAACCGATATATCCAATCGACAATATATGATAATATTTAACTGAAAGAGGATTATTCCATGGAATTAAAAGATTATATCGATTCGACAATTCTTAAAGCCGAAGCTACCAAAGAAGACATCGAAAAGCTTTGTGCTGAAGCAAAAGAGTATGGTTTTAAATCTGTTTGCGTCAATCCTTGCTATGCATCATTAGCTAGCAAACTATTGGAAGGAACAAATGTCGGTGTTGCAGTAGTCGTAGGATTTCCATTAGGTGCCACACTTCCCAGCGTGAAAGCATTTGAGGCGAAATCAAGTATCCTAGAGGGTGCTACCGAAATCGATATGGTAATAAATGTCGGAAAATTGAAAGACAAAGATTATGACTATGTAGAAAATGAGATCAGAGCTGTAAAAAACGCAATCGGAAACCATGTTCTCAAAGTGATCATCGAATGTTGCTTATTGACTGACGAGGAAAAGGTCAAAGCTTCTGAATTGACTGTAAAAGCTGGTGCAGACTTTGTAAAGACCTCCACCGGTTTTTCAAAAGGTGGAGCCACTGTCCACGATGTCGAACTGATGAGAAAGACTGTCGGACCCGATTTTGGAGTCAAAGCCGCTGGTGGTATAAGAACCAAGCAAGACATGGAAGATATGATCAAAGCCGGTGCTACTAGAATTGGCACATCTCATGGTGTAGATTTAGTCAAGTAATTGTTATTTAAACAAAAAGCCTTAAGCTCATCGGCTTAAGGCTTTTAATATTCACTTTTAAACAACAGCTGAATTAGTTTGACTGACCATTAGAAGAATCATCTATAGGTTTTCTAGGAGAAGGTAATGTAAAGTTAGGAAGCTTGGGCTTAATATCAGCTGTTTGATCCTTGGAGGAATGGATTCTAGTAGATGAAGCATTAGCTGCTCTATTTTGGCGAGCCAAACTTCTTTGAGCACATGATCTATCTGCTTCATCGGCATTTCTCAATTCACAGATTACCAAAGGTTCTTTATCGGTCATCTTTTTGATAAATCTAGTCATCTTATCGGATAGTTTTTTGGCCATTACTTCCATCGATAATCCATGGGTGTCTTTAACCAAAGTGTCGAGAGTAGAGATAAAGTATCTGGATACTTCACTTACAACATCCGATGCATCCTTCAGATAAATAAATCCGCGCATTTGAATATCAGGATTAGATAACAACTTTTTGTCTTTCAATGAAATCAAGCATCCCATCAATACGACACCGTCGCTGCTCATAGTAGCTCTTTCATCCAAGACATTACCTTTTACTTCTCCGACAGTAGAACCATCAACTACGACATCAGAAACGTTGACCTTCTCTGGTGCAGGTATGAATTTTCCATTCTCGTCAAACTTGAGGAACATGCCATTATCATAAGCAAAGATATTGCTGTGATTAAGACCTATCTCCATATTGACTGCCATCTTAGCATTGCCCATTACTTGACGGAATTCACCTTTTACAGGGAAATAAAATTTAGGGCGTAATAGTGTCAACATCATCTTGAGATCCTCTTCCTGAGCGTGCATAGAAGCTATATCACGTCTTGTCAAATTCTTTACGTTGGCACCTGTAGCATACACTGTATCCAAAGCCTCAGTGTGCTGAATTTCAGTTTCAGGAACTGAAGGACAGGCCATGACAAATGCGTCTGAATTTGAAATCTTCAAGCCAGGAATTCCGCCGTAACATAATTCCTTGATATCGGAGAATAACTTCAATCCAGATTCAGTCAAAATAATAATTCTTTCATTAACTGGTACCGAAGCTATATCTCTCAATTCAAAGTAATTGCTGTCAGGTATTACCAAATCACCACAAGCATTGAATGACTTTTTGAAAGAAGCCAATGTTTGATTAGCGAAACAAATCTTCTTATCATTCTTGACAGCTAAATCGATAACTTCTTGAATGTTGTAGAAGTTTTGAGTGTAAAGAGCTATGAACAACTGGCCTTTCATATTCCCAACCATATCTTGAATATGAGGAGTCAATCTATGTTTAGGAGAGGCAGAGCCAGGTGCCAAGGCTTTCAAAGACTCACTCATCAAAAGCAATGTTGGATTAGCCTCAGCAATCTTGCAAAGTCTAGGAAGATCGAAAGAGAATCCTCTGACATGGTTATAATCAGATATGAAATCTGAAGTGAATACGATGTTTCCGACTTCTGTACGAAGAGCGAATCCAAACGAATTAGAAATGCTATGAGTTGTCGCAAAGAAATCGAAAGTATGACCAGCTATGACAACAGTGGAAGAAGGATATACTGATATAAAATGATATGTTTGGAAACGACGGAATTTCTTTCCGTAGTCCATTCTAATCATATTTATAGTTGTGCTTGAAGCATAGACAGGAACATTGATCAAGTTCAAAAGATATGGTAATGCACCATATTGATCGTCGTGTCCATGAGTAATGATCACTGCTTTAACTCTATCCTGATTCTTTCTTAAGTAATCAAAATTAGGAATTAAGAAATCAATTCCGGGATTGTTGACCGAAGGATACTTCAATCCACAATCGATAACAAATATATCTCCGTCTACTTCAATACAATAGCAATTTTTGCCATTTTCATTAAGGCCACCAAGGGCGACCACTCTTATTTTTTCCATTAGAAAACTAAGTCTCCTGATTTAAGGTAAGACACAAGGTCTCATTCTCTATTAATATAATAAAAAACAAGTTAATTGACAATAATTATTATAATAAAAGCACTTTATTTTGTTTTGTTTTGATCTACACCAATCCAAGACAAAGCAATAATGGAAGGTCCAGTATGAACTCCAATAATAGGGCTTATTCTTCCAACTACTATATCTAAGTCTTCGGATACATTCTTTTTCAAAGATTCAATCAAGATATCTGCTAAGTTTTTCTCCAATCCATAAGAGACATATATTTTCTTCTTCAAACCATCTTCTGTGATAGTTGTCTTAACTTTGTTAGATAAAGTCTCCAAAGCTTTTCTAGTACCATGAGCCTTGCTTACAACTTGAAGCTTTCCTTCTAAGTCAACATCGAGAACAGGTTTGATATTCAAAGCACCAGCAAAGAATCCAGAGACCTTGCTGACCCTGCCACCATGAACCAAAGCCCCCAAATCATTGACAGCAAACCAAGTATAGATATGATTTCTCTCTTCCTTCAAAGTAGCTTCCAAATCTTCCATAGACAATCCTTGTCTATAAAGTCTAACGGCTTCCTCAATCATCAAAGAATAAGAAGGAGCTACAGTTCTACCATCGAATACGACAATCTTTCTATCGGGGAAATCAGCTTCGAGTTGAGATTTTGCAACCAAAGCAGATTGATAAGTTCCGGATAATCCTGAAGAGAAAGGACAAATGAAGACATCTTTTCCTTCCTTTAAAAATGGAGTTGAATGATTGATAAAATCAATAGGTGTGACCTGAGCAGTCTTACCATAAATCTTATCCGATTGATTCTTATAGAATTGATCTACAGAAAGTTCTCTATCATCCTGATAACGAAGATATCTTTTGCCTTCCATTTCAAAAGCTAAAGGAATTATGGTAACTCCATTATCTTTATCATAAGAAGGCCCTAAATCATTACAACTATCAAAAATCAATTCATATGCCATAGACTAGTTATCCTTTCAATTTTAAAACTTTTAATATTTTACTAGAAATAATGTATCTTAGAGAAATAAAAGTACATAAAATCAGCATTTTCATAAAATAAAGTCTATAATTTTAGGGAATCTAGAAGGTTTTATGAATATGAAAATAAATAAGACAAATGTCATGCGTATCTTAGATCAAGAGAAAACTGAATATACGCCTTTCTTCTATGAAGCAAATCCAAAATTGACAGGAGAAGAAATAGCAAAGATACTAAATGAACCTGTCGACACTGTTTTTAAAACATTAATTTGTCAGGGGAAAAGTCATTCATTCTATGCATTTTTAATTCCAGTTGCAAAAGAACTGGATTTAAAATCAGCAGCAAAAGCTTGTGGTGAAAAGGAAGTCCAAATGTTACCTTTGAAGGATTTGCTTCCTACAACCGGTTATGTACATGGTGGATGTTCGCCGATAGGTCTTAAGAAACATATGAAACATTATATTGACGATTCTGCATTATCTTATGATTACATTTTCTTCTCTGGAGGCAAAGTCGGTGCACAAGTAAAGCTGAAAACCCAAGATGCGTTAAAAGTAGCAGAGCTTATTCCAGCATCGATAAGTAAAGAGCCTGACCAATACTAAAAACTTATCGTAAATGTCGTCCCAATATCAATCTTGGAATCTACATTGATCTTATATCCATATCGTTGGCAGATATGTTTAACCATAGCCAAGCCTAATCCGCTGCCTTCTGCCCTTGCATCCGAACCCCTATAAAACCTTTCAAAAATCCTAGAAAGATCATTTTGTGGAATCCCAACACCACTATCTTTTACAATCAATTGATTCTTGTAAGGGTCGATAATTATGACTACACTCCCATATTCTTTATTGTATTTAATGCCATTCTCAATGAGATTTGCTAGAAGCCTCTCACAATCTCTTCTTTCCATTTCAACATACAAGGTTTGGAGATCTTTAATAATATTAATCTTCTTAACTAAACACTGTTCTTTAAACGAATTGCACACAACATTGGTCATTTCAGCCAAATCTATCTTTTCTCTGTTTAGAGGAACATTACTTTCCATCTTTGCTAAGGAAAGCATATCCTTGAGCATTCCATTTAAAGTCTTAGCTGAAGTCAAGGCATCATTAGTCATCTCTCTTACTTCTTTTTCATCAGTAACAACGCCATCTATTATCATCTCTAGATAGCCGATAACAGAAGTCAAAGGGGTTTTCATCTGATGAGATGCGTAGACCATAAAATCACGTTTTGTGTCTTCAATTCGTCTTTGATTAGTTACGTCATAAACTAAAATAGCTGTACCTTTTTCACCTAGTGCTTCTATAGAAATAGAATAAATAATGTTTTGAACATTCCAATCAAAAGATATTGATTGCTTTTGATTAAGGCAATCTTCAATCTTAGATTTTAAGTCCAATAAAATATTATCTTTTCCCTGCTCTTTTATGGAATAATAAAATTTCTCAATTGCTTTATTCCTCAATAAAATGTTTCTTTTTGAATCCAATAGAATAAGTCCGTTAGGCATGGAATCTAGCAATGCGATAGTACGTTCATAAGTTTCTTTGATGTCATTATCCATATTAATGATCTTGTTTGACGCTTCATCTATTGTTGAAATCATCAAATCCAAATCACCTTCATATAGATATGGATTTTCTAAATGACCACAACAATTTCCAAGCTTGTTTAAAGAAGAGCCTAGCCTATTTGTTATTTTTTTATTCTCAACACAGACAAAGGCAATAAGGCATGCATCCGTTATAGTTACAATAGGTAATCCTATGGACAAAAAATAAAAACTGATTTTTTCATCATTAGGAACATCCATTTTTATATAACCATATTTGTTAGACTCAAACTTCATATAACCTTCATATCGATCGGGATTATAATCGATATAAGTGGTAAGGGACAATTTATCGTATCCCAAATTATGGAGAAAAGCTGAGTCAACAGTCTTTAAAATTTTGCTATCATTGTCTATTACTAAATCTTGATTATCTTTTAAAAGAATCAAAGAATTATTTATTCTATCTATAGAAGAATTATGTGAGACACAAAATGAAGCTATAGAACCAGCTAGATAAAAAACATAGCTGACTGATATTCCTACTATAGAAAGCTTAATATAATCCTTAATTTTCATCCTCTAATATTCCCAACTTATATCCTATACCATAAACCGTTTGAATCAAAAGACCTTTTGAATCATTTAGCTTCTTTCTAAGCTCTTTTATGTGCATATCGATAGTTCTAGTCTCCAAAGCCTTGTTATCACCCCAAAGAATAGAAATCAATTGTTCTCTTGAGATGACATCGCCAATATTTTCCATCATAGTTTTTAATATGGTGAATTCTGAAGCGGTTAAATTCACCTCGTTTCCATTAAAAGTGACTCTATGTTGGTTGACATCCAAAACAAGTTCGCCATATGACAAAACACTTTGTTTTATCGTCCTTCTATAATGTGCATTGATACGGGCAATCAATTCCAAAATATCGAATGGTTTTTCGATATAATCATCAGCTCCTCTATCCAAGCCTTCAATTTTATCAGCGAGCATGTTTTTAGCAGAGACTATAATGATATCGACATCATCACCACCTTTGCTTTGTCTAACCTTGGTTATCAAATCCTCACCAGTATAGTCAGGAAGCATTAAATCCATTAGAATCAAATTCGGTTTTGTTTCTTTGAAAGCATCTAAGAAACTTTGACCATTCAAGAAAGAATGAATGGAATATCCTTCCTTTACCATAGTCAAATTTATTATTCGAGAAATATTTACATCATCTTCGACACTATAGATTATATATTTTGATTTATTTAAAGAGTTGTTATAACCACTCATAAAAGACTCTCCTAAATAATTACGCTATCCTTATGGAATCCATTCTTAATAAACACTACCCATTCAGCAATGTTAACAGCATGATCCACAATTCTTTCCAAGTATTTAATAATCAAGGTTTGATAGACAACATAAGCACCACTTACCTTTTTCTCACTATTTTCTTTGATGAGTTGATCCAAGATTGCATCGACTTTAGAATCGACTTCATTGTCTTGAGCAGCAATTTCCTCCGCTAGTTTAAAGTCAAATCTAACGAAAGCTTTAACTGAATCATCATACATCTTCAAAACATAATCGACAAATTCTTGAATCAAGTCTTTATCCTGTCCTTTTTCACCCAAGACTTTAATCTTATCTGCATCTTCCTTTATATCCCTAGCATGATCACCGATTCTTTCTATATCAGTTACAAGTTTAAGACATCCAGTAACTCTTCTAAGGTCAGTAGCATATACTTTTTCTCTAAGCAAAATTGAAAGACACCAAGCCTCAACATTTCTTTCACAATCATTTACTAAATGATCGTCGATCTTTGTATCAAAAACTATCGATTCATCAGAAAGATAATAAACTAAAGAGCGTCTCAAATATTCACGAGTCAAAGAAAACATCTTTTCAATTTCTTCATTGATTGCAATCATTTCTTGATCAAATGTCATTTTGCTTTTCCTCCTTTAGATTAAGAGAATCTTCCCGTAATATAATCTTCACTCTTCTTCTCTTTAGGATGTGAGAAAAATTGTTGGGTAGGAGCAAACTCTATCAAGTTTCCGACCATGAAGAAGGCAGTATAGTCAGAAACACGGGTGGCTTGCTGCATATTGTGAGTGACTATTACTATTGTATATTTTTCTTTGAGTTTATTCACTAGTTCCTCGACTTTTTTTGTAGCGATAGGATCCAAAGCAGAGGTAGGTTCATCCATCAATATGACTTCAGGCTTCATAGCAATACATCTAGCAATACACAGTCTTTGCTGCTGACCACCAGACAAAGCTAAGCCGGATTTCTTTAACTTATCTTTTACTTCGTCCCATAAAGCAGCTTCTCTCAAAGAAGTCTCAACTAATTGATTCAAAAATTTCTTGTCATGAATACCTTGGCATCTAGGTCCATAGGTAATGTTATCCCAAATAGACATAGGAAATGGATTAGGCTGTTGGAAAACCATTCCTACTTTGGTTCTCAACAAAATCTCATTCATCTTTCTTATATCTTCACCATGATAAAGAATTTCACCGGTTATTTTGCATCCATCAGTCAAATCATTCATTCTATTCAAACAACGAAGGAAAGTTGATTTACCACATCCAGATGGTCCGATAAAAGCCGTGACTTTATTTTTTTCAATCTTCATATCGATTCCATGCAAAGCTTCAAAATCACCATAGCTAAGCTTAAGATTATGTATATCGAAGACAAGTCTTTGAGAGTTTTGAAGATCTTTTTCCTCTTGTGCGGCAACAGCTGGTGCACCTATCAATGGATCTTTTCCGACTTCGGTTGGATGCCCCATTTCCAAATCCGTTCTACTATCAGCTTCATGCATCTTGGCGAGTTTTTCAGCTCTCTTTTTCTCTTCTTCAGTCATTTTAGATAGCCTCCTTTTTAGATTGTCTCTTCTTCTTAATCTTATGAATAATCTTAGTAAACCATGTCTCAGAAGCATTGGCTTGATATCTATTCAAATAATGAGATACGATCGACAGTAGTACGTTCAATATCAACACCATAAACAATATTACTATAGAGATTGAGCATGCTGCATCATAGTTTGGATTCTCACCAGCCATGATATACCAAATATGTGTGGCCAATGTTGTGGCAGGACTCAATATTTGAATGTTGTCTTGAATAGTGATACCCACAGCAAACATCAAAGAGGCCGATTCTCCAATAATTCTTCCAGTAGCTAAGATTGTACCAGTCAAAATTCCGCTCATAGCATTTGGAAGAATTACCTTGAAGACTGTTTGAGATTGGGATGCTCCCAACGACAAACTAGCTTCAGACAAGGATTTAGGAATTACTTTTATTGCCTCTTCCGTATTCTTAATAATGATAGGCAAGACCATGATAGCTAATGTCAAAGCACCAGATAATAATGAACCTTGATGACCACCACCAGAAGTGATTGGAATGAAAACCATAGCTCCAATCAATCCAAATATAATAGAAGGAATACCTGATAACAAATCGATTGCGGATCTAACCATCGAAGTAAACTTATTAGGCTTTGAATAGACAGCTAAATAAATAGCTCCTCCTATTCCTAGAGGTAGAGCAAACAGCAAAGTCAAAAGAATCATATAAATAGTAGCTACAAACGATCCTCTAATTCCATCACCACCATATGTGATGTTCGATAGAGTGATCATTGTAGTTTTATCCATGACTTCCATGTAGTATTGAGCATAAGTCTCATCTTTAGGCTTCTCTGCCTTGACACCGACTGAAATGATTTGGAAATCATCTGTAAAAATAGTAAATCCAGCTAAGTTCCATCCTACAACAAAAGGAGCTGCATTCTCATTCATATCGACCATCTCAGTAACAAGAGGCGAATTAGAATCGAGATAAGTTATCTCGACCGTAGCTTGACCATCGTTCGATTTAGAATCTTTTACAGCAATTCCCCATCTAGAAGAATAAAATTCATTGCTTTTAGGATCATACGAATATTGAGTTGTTCCATCATTATAATACCCATCTTTAGTCATAGCGGAGACTTGTTGAGATTTATAATCCCCGGAGAAGAAATTCCAACTCAAGGTTGACCAACCTTTGTGAAACACAAAAATAATAATAGCCAAAACAGCCATGAAAGTCACACCGGTGAACAGCCAAGTAAATCCAAGCTTAAATCCAGATCCAATCTTAATTCTGGTTTTGTTTTTCTTAGAAGCATTCTCTATATACTTTTGTTGATAAGAATCAACTTCCAAAGATGTAACATCAGAGGATTCATCTGAGTTAAACAACATAGATTCAACTTTAGGGAGCTTCTTTTTTCTCAAAATAACCTTTGCTAAAGCGACAGCATCTTGAAGAGAATTAAATCCATACTTATAAATAGTAGTGACATCCTTGTTTTTCTTTATTTTCTTCATGTCTGCTAAAAGAGTATTATTATCGATTGATTTAGAGGCACAAAGCTTGTATAGTCTTTCAATCTCGACATTAATATCCAAATTGGTATTCATGCTTTTGCCTCCTTTCTCTTAGCTTTTCTACTAGGCTTTACTATTCCATTTCTCTTTCTATAAATAGCATCTCTAATAGCGTTCAATCCAACGTTAGTGATAATGATAATCAACATCAATATAAGACCTGCAGAGAAACGAGCTTCATAATTTAAAGAACCTATTGTGGCTTCTCCTATTCCTTTTAACATGACAGTCGTTATAGTAGCTGTGTTCTCGAAGATATTGAATTCTGGTCCAGAGATTGCACCGGTGACCATTTGAATAGCTGTCGCTTCTCCTAAAGATCTACCGATTCCCAAAATGATTCCAGCAAATATTCCGCTTTGAGCATCTGTCAATACAATCTTAAAGTTAGTTTGAGTAGGAGAAGCACCTAAGGCCAAACTAGCTAAGATCATCTTTTTATCAACTGCCTTTAAAGCTGTGACAGACATCGATGTAATGGTTGGAAGAGACATCAGAGCCAAAACTATAATGGCTGACAATCCAGATTTTCCACCAGCTGTTTGTATTCCGAAAAAATTACCAAAATCTCTGACCATCGGGCAAATAAAACCCACACCGAAAACACCAATGATAACAGAAGGAATACCTGCTAAGACTGTGACCACAGCATTTAGCAACTCGCCGATTGGTTTCGGCGCAATTCTAGTAATACATAATGCAGTCAAAACACTTAGAGGAATTGAAATAACCATAGACAGAAGAGTTAAATAAAGTGTGTTGACAAAAATCCAAAATACGCCATAATTACCAGCTTCCCATTTGATTCCAGTGAAGAAATAACCTGCATCTAATTTTTCTCCATCAGGATATTCCTTAAAGAATGGTTGAATACCGGAACAGATGAGATAACCTAAAGTCACTAAAACAATAATGATACAAAGAGAAGCTAAGAAAAAGAAAATACCTTTGACAATTTTGTCTGTGAGCATTTTTCTTTCACAGCCCTTCTTAGTTTTTTGTTCAATTGACAATGTCAAACTATCGTCTGATTGATTCATTGACCCACCTCCTTAAAACCGACAAAAGCCGGGGATATTTTCCCGGCTTAACTACCCATTATTTAATAACAAAACACGAATTAAGCAAGTTCATTCCACTTAGTAATTTGTGAGACACCATCTTTGAACAAATCAGCCCATTGAGTATCTTTGGAATCGAGATAGATTCTAGCCAATTGTTTTCCAATGATGTTAGAAACAGAAGTGTTCTTAGCATTGACGATGGCGACTACTGCATCAGTGCAGATGTGATCATGTTTGGAGCCAGTGATTCCACCCAAAGTTGTCAACTCAGCATCATCCAATTCACGAGACAAATATCCGATTTGAGCAGTCTTGCTTTGGAGATTAGGAACAGCAGTTCCAGATCCAGTTTGCTTTGAAATATCAAACTTAGGAGCCTTGGTGGAATCTGTCCAAAGAGCGATAAATGCATTCTCAGTAGCAGTGGAAATGTTCTTTACTGAAGTAGATCCAGCAATTCCGATAGTCTTAGAAGAAACATCCTTGGTGAAGATGGTATAATCCGAAATCTTAAATGAAGCAGCATTCTTCAAAACATCTCCATTAACAATACCACCATTTTGGCTGGCGATTCCTAATCCTTGTTTTGAGAATGTGAAATTCCAATATGCTTTAGCCAAATCATTCAAATCGGAATCAGCATTGCTTCCGGTATCAGCTACAATATTAAAGTAACGCTTCAACTTGTAAGTTCCATTCAAAGCATTCTCTGAAGTAGCCTCAACACCCTCAAACTTCAATCCTTTGACACTAGTGTTATTCTTCAACGAATCCAAAGAAGCATATCCGATTCCATAAGTATCGTTGGCGATTGCGGAAAGCATATCACCATTTTCAGCCACTTCATTAGCTCCGGAAACAAGTCCACCCTTCTTTCCGTTTGCATAACCGATTTTTTCGAAGAAACATTCTCTGGTTCCAGAAGTTGTTGGTCTGGTGTAAACCTTGATATTTGAATCAGTTTTGAAGTCATCCTTCTTAGTATCGGAAGGTGTTGTAGTAGAAGCCTTGTCGGATGGTTTCTTTGAAGTATCAACACTGCAGCTAGCCAAAAATCCGAATGAACAAACCAAAGCCAAACAAGCAATCAATCTATTCTTGATCATTTTTAACCCCTTTTTATGGTTTTCTTTAAAACCTTGTGTATTATCCTCTCATGACATTTTCATTGAAACCATAATCTTGTAAAGGAATGTAAAGAAGTTGTAAAGAAAAATGGTAAGGTCTTCACCTTACCAAATACTTCGTGAAATTAAGTATGTATAACTCCATTTTCATATCCGCATCATCTAATTCAAACTTTATTTCTTTTTCAATTTTAGATAAATCCGCCATTGATTTTAACAGCGATAGCGATGATACTTTTGAAAGCTTATCCATGGCAAATCCAACTCTTCCAGGTTTGCAATTCAATTGTTGAGCCATGGAGTATTTATCCATTCTGATCGCTTTAAGATAACTGACTTCAAACAAAAATCTAAGCTGGGTAAGAAGCATGGGTAACAAAGTCAAAGGAAGTCTTCCACCTTTTATCAAATCTCTATATAAAGCCAGTGCAGACTTCACATCTCCATTCAACAACAAGTCGCATAAATCAAAAGTATTATCTTGAAGAGGTTCTTTCACCAAGACACTCACATCTTTAGTTGAAACATTAGATGAGTACTCCAATAGAAGTTTGACATTGTTTATATATGATCTAAAATCATTTCCAACTCTATCTTTCACCAATATGCAGGCTTCTCTATCTATCACTTTGTTCTGCTGAGCTGCTATTTTTTGACCATATCCTATATATTCACTATCTGAAGGAGATGTTATATCCAAAAAAGTGGAGACCTTTTTCAAACTATTAAGTAATTCACCTCTTTGCACTTTGCCATCTACTAATATGTAAATAGAAGTGATATCACTAGGATTTTTCAAATATTTTATGAAAGCCTGGATATCATCTTTATTAGGCCCACCTCTCTTCTTAGGTTGAGACAAAAAGTCACATCCGGTCAACAAAATGACTTTATCTTCACCCGTAAAAGACATCGTCAACGCTTCATCCACTAAAGTTTGAAGAGAATCCAAATTTGCGTCGATATGAAAATAATCCATATCTCTATCGAGATTTGGATAATCCTTTTTTATGGTGTCGTTTACGAAGATTCGACCGTAACCTTCATCTTCGCATTGAAAAACTTTAATCAAGACAACAGTTCCTTAGATGTTAGTCTTCAATTTTTTCAACAGGATTAGATGGTTCATCTTCAGAGACTACCATCTTTTCGATGACGACTGGTTCATAAGGCATATCTGAGAAAGGCTTATGAGTTCTAACAGCAGCAATTTTATCCAAAGTCTTGAATGAATCCACATCATTTACTTCAATATGTCCAAAGGCTGCATATTGTCCATCCAAGAATCCATCATCAACATCACAGATAAAGAACTGGCTTCCTGCTGAATCAGGATCTTGAGCTCTAGCCATTGAAATAACACCTCTTTTATGAGAAAGTCTGTTGTCGACTCCATTTGCCAAGAACTCACCTTTAATTCCATATCCAGGTCCACCGACTCCTGTTCCTAATGGATCACCACCTTGAATCATAAAGTGCTTGATAATTCTATGGAAAGTCAATCCGTTATAGAAACCTTTTCTAGCCAATTCCACAAAGTTAGCACATGTATTAGGTGCGTCTTTGTAATCCATCACAACCTTGATAGAGCCAAAGCCCTTAACAACTATTTCAATCATTTTTTATATCCTCCGTTTTATGCTTGATTAATATAACATGTTCACTACCCATTCCGTTGATGAAAGAAGAACCGTCGCAGGGTTTCTTTCCAGGCTTTTGAATACTTGTTATCAAAACCTGACCATTGTTCAATCCTAGTACTAAATGTTTCTTATCCACTGCTTTTAATTCACCTTTTTTAACACTTTTGTCATCATATGGAAAACAAGATAAGATTTTTAAAGGTTCATCTCTATTCATTGTTCTAATAAAAGCACCAGGCTTAATAGAGAAAGCACGGACGATATTAATAAACTTATCAATTGAATAATCCAAATCCAATTCCATATCATCCTTGGTTATATAATGACAAAAAGTGGCTTGACTCTCATCTTGAGGGATGCCTTCTAATTTTCCTTCAAAAAACAATGGAAGCTTATTCAAAACGAGATTTATAGCGACATCAGATACCTTCTCTTCGAGAGAGGTGAAATTCATATCCTCAGGGATTTCAATGACTTCACTAGCAAACACCCTTCCTGCATCCATAGCCTTGACCATCTCCATCAAACATACACCTGTCTTTTTGTCTCCTTCGATAAGACAGGTTTGAATAGGAGATGCGCCTCTTAATTTAGGAAGCAATGAGGCATGTACATTCAAAGGCACAAGTTTTGAATAACTTAAAACTTTAGTAGAAAGAATCTGACCATAAGCATAAGTCAACAAAAGATCGGGTTTCCATTCATCTAAAATAGAATAGTCTTTATTTAATTTTAAAGGTCTATGCAAAGGTAAATTATGCTTTAGTGCGACTTCACCAACCGGTGAAGGACTGGCTTTGCCACCTCTTTTTTTAGGAGCGTCTGGTTGCGTAATAACTCCGACAATATTGAACCCATTTTGAATCATAGCTTCCAACAAAGAAGCTGAGATTTCTGGTGTACCTAAATACACGATTCTATAATCCTTGATATCCATTATTAAACCTCCAAAACAATATAATTATAGTAGGGACTGAAATCAGATAAAACTCAATGGTAAAACCAAGACAAAATAACCAAGACCAATCAATACAGAATAAAGTTGATATAAGTTTATACATAAATTACTGAGTAAGAACCGGGCACTTAATCCGACAAGGAAAGACAATACGAAACTAACTACCAAGGAAACAATGATGTAACCCTTTCTTTGTTTCTTTGCTTTCTCATATGTCTTCATCATGTTGAATTGTTCGAAAGGAATTGATTCTCTGGTCATATTGATCATAGAATTCTTCCTTATCAAATCTCTTATCATTTCTATTTCATCATTAGATAAATCATTCTTATAAATGAATTGACTTTGAAATTTTTGATTAGTCATATAAAAAATATTCGTAGTCTCACTAAATATCAATGTATCATTCAAAGAGAAAGAAGAATCGAAATCATAACCATTTATTCCTTTTTTATAATAAGAAATCTCATTTGGATAAACAGCTATCCTAAATCCATTTTTAATCGTGTTGTACCTTTTAATAAAAGAGATTTGGCAGACCAAAGGATATAAGATTATTATTGAAGCCATCAAACAAGTACAAATAATTCCTATGATAAAACTTTGATTGATTTCGTTTGGAATAAAAGCAAAAAGAAGGAAACACAAAACTATTGAGATAGACAAATAGACGACAAACAATATCGAATTAAAAGAATTCCTAAACCATTCTTTACGAATTTGTTTGTCATACTTAAAGTCATATACACCTAAAGGAATGGACTTAGAATCATCCTTCATCAAATCTTTTGATGATAGTCTAAGGTGATGACTTAGGCTTTCTATGAATTGAGGAGTAAGGTCAGTCCTTTCTAAAAGTGATAAAAACTCAGCTTCAGGAATATTCATTTCCTTAGCCAAAACTGATATATCTTTTTCTTGTATTTTTAAGATGTTTATTACTTTTTGTTTAAGCGTCATTTGAATCATCGTTCACAGAATCATCAATAGGTGATTCGTCGTCATCTCCTTCATCTTCAGGTCCAGTCAGGATGACTGAATCCTTAAATTCTTCTCTTCTTCTATCGACTTCTTGGGCATCTGCCTTATCGCTTCTAGCTTGAAGCTTCTTAGCAGCTTCCTTTTCTAAATCCTCAGCATCGTACTCATCTTCAATATCACCGACCAACTCTTCCAGCAAATCTTCAATAGTGATAAGACCAATTACAATTCCATCTTTCCTAACCAACGCTATATGCTGTCTCAAAGCTTGAAATCTCTTCAATGCCTTTGAACAATTTGTCTTATAATCCATGAACAAGGCAGGCTTTATAATCGACGATATTTCTTCTTGTCCTTTATTGCTTATCATCAATTCATAGAAATCCTTTTGGTGAAGAATTCCGATAAATTTCTTTGTCTTCTCATCAAACACCGGTAATCTCGAGTAATTAGTCTCTTCAAACAATTTACAGATTTTATCTATGGTCATCTCTGTATTAACTGTAGAAAAGTTTCTAACAGGAACCATGATTCTTTCGATTGTCTTGTCATCAAAATTTAATGAATTGAGAACCAAATCATGTTCTTCCTTTTCAATGCTACCTTCTCTATAAGCGTCACTCGCTAATACTTTCAACTCTTTTTCTGAGACATCGGCAGTTTCTTGAATATGGAACCATTTCTTCAATAATTTAGTAAATTCATAGAATATAAATGTCAATGGATAAAACAAATAAAAGATGATGGTCATCGGGTAACTCATAATGACAGCACATCTCTCAGGCCTTTGTTGTGCAATTGTTGAAGGTATGACCTCGCCTAAAACAATTGCGACAAAGAAAGCTACCAATACAGCCATCAAAATAACTAACCAATTACTTCCGATAGTCAAAAGACCTAAGTAAATAGCTACAATAACAATTGCTATGGTGCATAGCACATCCAAAAGACGGTTGCACATTACAACCATGTCTTTCTTTTCTACTAATTTAAAAGCTAATCTTCCCGCAGCCTTTCTATAGGCATATCTAAGTTTTGTAGGTGAAGATTCTCGATATGCGACCTCGCATAATGTAGTAAAGAAAGACAACAAACACAATAAAACTAATCCCACTATAAAACCGACGAGAACTCCAACATTATTAGTACCAAAATTATCATCAGCAAAGTAAATAAATCGACTTAAATGGCTACTGTCCATGTATTAAATATTATTCCAATCCTTTTTCATAATATATTATAGTATTTTTGTTAACCACTTTCCATAATCGTATAAGGTTGTGGCCAATCAACAATGGTTTACAAACTAAAATAGCTCGCTTTTGCGGGCTATTTTTCTACTTTCACTTCTTTTTGAATATGTTTTTAAATATTCCTGTCTTCTTAGAAGATACTTTGACGTCTGCTTGCTGAGCAATTTGCTCATAAAGCTCACGTTCTTTATCGGTGATCTTCTTAGGAACAACAATATTCAAATGCACATACTCATCACCTGTTCCAGACAAGCCTTTGACACCTTGTCCACGAACTCTAAGTATTGTTCCCGGCTGAGTCCCGTTATCGATATGAATCGATGTGGTTCCATAAACCGTAGGAATATCGACATCAGCACCGAGAACTGCTACTACCAAAGGAACATCCAAATCGATATGGATGTCGTTACCTTCACGACGGAATTGCTTGTCCTCACCGATGACAATTTCAATGAACAAGTCACCATTAGGTCCACCGTTCAATCCACGTCCACCTTTATTAGGAACACGCAACTGTTGTCCCTGAGCAATACCGGCGGGAACAGTAATCTTCAAGTTTGTCTTGACAGTCTTATATCCAGTACCATGGCAATCCGTACATGGATTCTTAATCTTTACTCCACTTCCGTTACAGTCAGGACATGTGGTCTGTGTTTGGAAAGTTCCAAACATTGTTCTTTGAGCTTGAACGACCACACCTGAGCCACCACAAGTACGACATGCAACTACATCGGATGGATTGACTGCTTTCTTTCCTTGACAGGTAGGACAAACAGAATCATATGTATAAGGCATTTCGACATTTCTACCATTGACTGCATCCATAAAGGACACCTTCATACGAATAAATTTGTCTTCTCCCCTTACAGGTCCACTACTTCTCGAGTCCTGACGAGTCCTTCTACTTCTTCCACCGCCAAAGAACTGATTGAATAAATCATCTACATCAAAACCATCGGCGCCTTGATTAAACCCATTAAAGCCGCCAGCATTGAATCCAGCTTGCCCATTCTCATCGACTGCAGCAGATCCAAATTGATCATATGCAGCACGTTTCTGTGGATCTTTCAAAACATCATAAGCTTTGGTTATTTTTTCAAACATCTCAGTGGCATTTGGATCGTGATTGACATCTGGATGCCATTTTTTTGCCATGGATCTATATGCTTTTTGAATATCATCCTGGCTTGCGGATTTATCGATTCCCAATATCGCATAATAATCTTCTTCTTGAGCCATATCATCCATCCTTTCTTTAACAAACAACAGGCAGGCACATAGCCTGCCTAACTACAAATACTAATCCAGATTACTTATTTCCGTTGTTGTCACCAGGCTTTGCATCATAGACATGTCCGTCGGTGTCAGAATTATTGTCTTTAGCTTCAGTGGAACCAGCAGTATTTTGCTCAGGGTTTGCACCAGCAGCATTTTGACCAGCAAACTGTTGTGCCTGATAAGCAGCCTGTTGAAGTTCAGCTATTCTTTGACGCACTGTATCGAGATCATTCTTATCGAGAGCAGTCTTAATATCGTTACGAATCTTGAGGATAGATTCTTTTTGAGCAGGTTGAAGCTTATCACCAGCCTTGTTGACTTCATCATCGATTTGGTTGATCAAAGTCTCGGCTTGGTTACGAGTATCGGCATCTTCCTTACGCTTTTTATCGTTAGCTTCGTTCTCCTTGGCTTCCTCGACCATTCTATCGATTTCTTCCTTGGTCAAACCTGAAGAATTGGAAATGGTGATATGTTGTTCCTTATTGGTGTCGAGATCCTTAGCAGTGACAGTCAAGATACCGTTGACATCCAATGAGAATGTAACTTGAATACGAGGTTCTCCACGACGTGCAGGACGAATTCCTTCAAGTGAGAAGCGACCCAAGAACTTGTTATCAGCAGCCATAGGACGCTCACCTTGGTAGACCATGACTTCAACACCAGGTTGATTATCAGCAGCAGTTGAGAATATTTGAGACTTGGATGTTGGAATTGTGGTGTTTCTAGTGATGAGAGGTGTCAAAACTCCACCGAGAGTCTCAATACCCAAAGTCAAAGGAGTGACATCGAGAAGGACAACATCCTTGACTGTTCCACGAATGACTCCACCATTGATAGCAGCACCGACAGAAACAGCAGTATCAGGGTTCATGGATTGGTTAGCTTTACCCATATAATTCTTTACCAAATCCAAGACAGCAGGCATACGAGTAGATCCACCGATCATCAATACATCATCGATATCTGATTTGTTAAGTTTAGCATCTCTCAAAGCATTCTCCATAGGAGGTATGCAACGGTCAATCAAACTTCTAGTGATTTCTTGGAACTTTGCACGAGTCAAAGTAGCAGAGAAGTTGACAGGATTTCCATCTGCTCCCATTGCAAGGTAAGGCAAAGTGATTTCAGTGGAAGTTTGGCTAGTCAAAGCAATTTTAGCTTGCTCGGATGCATCTTTGATACGTTGCACAGCGATCTTGTTGCTGTGGAGGTCCAAATTGAAGCTATCCTTGATGCCACTGAAGACCCATTCCATGATACCTTTATCCCAGTCATCACCACCGAGGTGCACGTCACCAGAAGTAGAAACGACTTGGAAGGTTCCATCTCCTATATCGAGGATGGAAACATCAAATGTTCCACCACCCAAATCGAAGACCATGACCTTGCCGCTCTTCTTTTTGTCAGAGTAACCATAAGCCAAAGCAGATGCAGTAGGTTCAGCAAAGACACGAACAACTTCCAAACCAGCGATGGTTCCAGCATTCTTTGTAGCTTCACGTTGAGCATCATCGAAATATGCAGGGCAAGTGATGACAGCCTTCTTTACAGGATGTCCGATATTTGCCTCAGCATAGGACTTGATGTAGGCAAGAATCTTAGCTGAGATTTCCTCAGGTGTGAAATCCTTGTTGATGCAATTGATGTGAACCTTATAATTACGATCACCCATATGTCTCTTGATAGAATAGACTGAATCAGGATTGGTAATCATTTGACGCTTTGCAGCATTTCCGACTACCACTTCTCCATCATTCTTGAAGCAGACTACTGAAGGACATGTAGAAGGTCCATCAGGTGTAGGAATAACCTTAACTGTTCCATCATCTTGCATATAGGAAACAACAGAGTTAGTTGTTCCCAAATCGATTCCCAAAATTACTTCATTTGCCATATTGATATATCCTCCTGGATTAATTTCTCTCTATTACTTCGTATCGTCTTTCTTCTCATCCTCAGGTTTCTTCACTACCTTCTTGGTAACAACAACCATAGCGGGAGAAACAAGTCTATTCTTAAGCTTGTATCCTTTCATGAAGACCTGAGCAACAGCATCATCCTTCTCACCATCGACAGTCTGCATCGATTGCATCCATGCTGGATCGAATTCATCTCCTACCTTTGGATCAATCTCTGTGAGACCTTCTTCAGCCATGACCTGCCACAATTGCTTGTAAGACATATGGATTCCATCAATCCAACTCTTTACAGCAGGATCCTTAGGCTCACTCTTGAAAGCCATATCCATGGAATTCAAGAATGGAACCAACTTTTCTATGAATGGCATGGCACGATATTCGAGAAGGCTTTGATTGTCTCTTTGAATCTCTTTTCTAAGATTCTGGACATCAGCCAACTCTTGATAGTACTTGTTCATCCATTTATCTTTTTCATCTCTGAGCTGAGAGAGCTGTTCTTTCAACATTTCGACATTTTTCTTATCAGCATCTTCTTTAGAAGTCTTTTCACCATTTTTTCCTTCAGGTTTACCTTCAACCTTTTGGGTTCCTTCTTTTACTTCGCCCAATGGTGATTCTTCGTTTCTTTCTTCCATGGATTAACCTCCCTTCTTTTTCATCTTTTGTTTGTGTAAATCATTCTCGACTGATGGTTCAATAGAACTCTCATCATCGGTATTGAAGTACTTTTGAATGTTGTCGGATAAACATTTAAGAGCAGCCATGACTTTTTTATAATCCATGCCCTTAGGTCCGACGACAGCTACTTCCGTCTTAGGAAGACCGGGAAGATCAACTTTATGACTGACCACAGCGACATTGGCACCTTGAGCCAACCTGACGTTTGTCCCGTCATCTTCCTTTTCCGACAACACCCCTTCATCCAATCCAACTTTTCCTTCCAAAACCTTCAAGGCTTCCATAACGCTATTCTTATCGTTCTCATAGGTCGGATTAGACAAGAGCTTAGTTACTCCATAGGAATGATATCTTTTCTTTGCAAAGGAGACAAACGCTTCTACGAAAGCCTCTATCACAACTTGAGTATCCTTACCTATCTGAGCTTTGAGTATCGGCTCAATAGCCTTTACCCTCTCTTCAATCTCGCTGATGGGAGTACCGGTCAATCTAGAGTTCAATATCTTGATACCAGTGGTTAAAGAATTCATATCCGTATCCTTTTTTACAGGAAACGTTTTATTTTCAACATGACCTCTATCTGTTAGAAGAATAACAGTAGCGACCGACGGAGACAAAGGAGTCAAGGTAACTGAAGTCAAGTTTTCGTTTGAAGCTCGATTTCCTAACGACACAGCCGCTAGAGATGTGACTTGACTCAACACCTCACAGCTCTTTGAAATCATATCTTCAAATGACTGAGCTTTGTTTCTGAATACCATTGCAAACTCTTTGTCGAATCCATCAACGGCAGTTGAATTTTCCACCTCGTCATCCTTGAGATGATCGATGTAGTACTGAAGTCCCTTAGTGGAAGGAACCCTACCTCCGGAAGTGTGTCTCTTTTCAATCAAGCCTTCCTTCTCCAACTTTGCCATATCGTTTCTAATCGTGGCAGAGCTATAAGATAAGTTGTGATCCTTGATAAGATTTTGACTTCCAACAGGTTGGGAAGTCCTGATGAAATCTTCTACGATATATTTAAGGATTTGGTCCAATCTATCTTGTTTCATCTTAAACCTCCTTCCCGCAGCTTTAGCACTCTTTTCATTCAACTGCTAAGTGAAATTATATCTTGAGTTTTAGCAATGTCAACTAGTAAGTGCTAATTTTTAGACTTTTTTTTGTTAAACCATATAGAGAGCAAAAAAAATCAATATATAAAAAAATCTAGCAGTTAAGCTAGATTTTAGGTCTTATACGAATATTAAACTCTTTTATTAAGTTTAACTTTTTCAAGTCTTGAAGAAGGAATATCTGACCTTCCTTCCTTAGCTTGAGGTTTTCCGTCTAACTCAACTAAATCACCTGTATAACCGACAAATATCTTTAACAAAGAGGTTCCTACACCATATATATCAACAGGTGCACCATTATCTTCAAAGAACTTTATTTTCTTTTCATCAAAGCCAGATGAAACAACGATTTTAACAAAAGGATAACCCGCTTTGTCTAGTTCTTCTCTCAAAGCTTTGATTTGATATATATTGACACCATGAATATCTTTACCTTCATATTCATCCATCTTATCATCGAAGTAATGGTCGATTAAAGCTTTGGAAGTATCGACTCTCACAGCTCCTAATTTGTCTCCCAAATGTCTTGCCAATGCAACACTATCCCATACAGCGTTGTTTCTATAATCTATGAGTACTGTAATAGGTTTACCAGAAAATGTCTCATAAAAATAGTCGGCAGCTTTATTGACGTCCCCATCACAAAGCTCTATCAAGGCATGAGGCATTGTTCCACCGCCCAAGATTCCTACCCAGGCACCCTGAGCATCGGTAGAAAACAATCTCATTCCAGCGACATATGAAGCATATCCATCTCCACTTTGCGTATAAGGATCATCCTGTCTATCGCCCATATTTAACACCGGTTTGCCATTTGTAACCTTCAAAACTCTATAGCAATTAGTAGCAACCGATGACCTTCTAGAAAGAATTCCGTCTATGGCGCTTTCTAAGAATCCAAAATCTTCATATCTCCCTTTGATTTTCAATACCGGTTCACCAGATTTAACAATATCGCCATCATTCAAAGCTTCTATTTCCAAATCCTCTGGGTTAGAAGAAAATTCTTGCAATAGAGCAATGCACTCATCCAATCCACAAGCCATGACATCATCACTTCTTTGGAAAAATTGCATCTTCGCTATATGGCCTTGCAAATGTTCTAATACAATTTTTCTAGTCTTAATAAAATAATTGGCTGAATAGTATCCATCCATAAACCTCTTATCAAATTTGAAAGTTTTATTAGTAAGTCTCTTTATAAGTCCATTTTCTTTATCATTGATTTCCATTGTCTAAGTCCTTTGCACTAATATCATATAGCATTTTCACATATTATAATTAAACTTTGGTCTTCTCTTTCCTCATATGGGATCCAGATGCATAGAAAAGACCCAGCGAAACTAAATAACCAGCACCTATCATGACCAAAAGAAAAACCGGCCAGGGAATAGGAGAAGTAGTAAAACCATACCAATCATATTCTGATTTTCCAAACGAGTCATGAATGAATAAATGAATCAAATAGTAGATACCATAAATGAACACACTACTTACAGGCAATAAACTCAAGCACATGTTCATCTTCCTATTTCTTCCAAATAAAAAAAAGCCAAGAACTGATAATAAAGGAGTTAAAGATGCATGAATGGTAAGCGTTAAAGATATCCTCCTTTAAAATTCGAACCTCTGAACTGATAATCTA